>Ga0315274_10001258_pt1 | contig 39032 bp, 36 predicted proteins | sample YL17G02_20_MG_FD_203700 | JGI IMG/M metagenome (GOLD analysis project Ga0315274, IMG submission 203700) | Sediment microbial communities from Yellowstone Lake, YNP, Wyoming, USA - YL17G02_20 | ecosystem: Environmental > Aquatic > Freshwater > Lake > Sediment | place: USA: Wyoming | collected...
CTGCCCCAACAGGCAAAAACGGTGAGGCGGCAGATCCGACTAGCCAAGTACTGAGATCCTCTACAATAAGTCCTTCAGGTACCTCGGAAGATCTTACCGGCACAAATCCAACTCTAGGATCTGGCGCCGACCCACAGACCGGGTCTGATCAGAACCCGACCCTGGGTGGACAAGGCGGACAGGGCTCGCAAAGTGTTGAGCCTACCTGTGTATCTGTTAACGGTGCAGCCATCAACAAAGGTGCCTGCGAAGAACGTAAAAAGCTGCGTAGCGGCGTCAAGAAATGCTTAGCGGCCTGGGGAGCTGGGACGCCGTTTACTGAGTCATCCCCTTACCGGAACCTTGGAGTTGCCGTTTCCGTGCTAGGGTTTGGCTCAAGCCTAGATGATAGTGAAGCCACTGATAAGCCTGAACTTGTAGTCATTCCAGCCTCGGTGAGCGTGTTAACCATCACTAAGTACCGCCTGCTAAATCCAAACGGATGGTACTGCATGGTTGCAGACGTAAGCGTGGGCGCGATCATAAATGTCGATTTGAATAAAAATGCTCATTTAGCGGACAGTCGGGCGGATGTACGCGTATTGGCAGTAGGATCTAACGGACCAGCAATGGTCGATGTACATGTCATTTCATCGGTTAAAGTTCGTAGAGTCCCTTAATGAGACCCTCCTCAATGTGCTCCGATGCCAGTGTCGATTGAATCCCGATTAGGGAGGATCAGGGTTTGGGATGGGATTGTCACGAACGATTCCAAACTGAATCCTGTTTCCTCCCAGCTTTTTTACGTGTAATGCACCTACTACTCGTCGGGCTTCAAAGTCCGCCCTTAGGTAAAAAACGCCTAAAATCGCAATCCCCTGATTTAATTGTCAACAACCTGGATCCCCGTGACTCTAGATCCCCCCACACTTCTCTACTCCAGTGAGCGCTTCGTAGTTCCGGACAAACCTGCCGGCTGGCTCAGCGTGCCGTCGCGCATGGGTGTTGCTGATATTAGGCCCTGCGTCGGCAAAGTCTTAGAAGAGGCTCTGAAGATTCGCCTGTGGCCCGTCCACCGCCTTGACCTTGAGGTCACCGGAATCCTACTCTTTGCCAAAGATGCTGAGGCCCATCGCCTTGCTAACTATTGGTTTGAAAATCGCCTAGTTGGCAAAACCTACGAGGCTCTGAGCAGCGGCGACCCGGCACAGACCTCAGAGCAAACTTTCACCTGGCGCTCGAATCTTCTACGAGGAAAAAAGCGCGCCTACGAAAGCCCCCACGGCAAACCATCGGAAACTTCAGCGCGCGTGCTCAGAATCGTCAATTTAGCTGACGGGCCGGCAATTCTGTGGCATCTCGAGCCTCATACGGGTCGGCCGCACCAACTACGTTACGAACTGTCACGGCACGAATTTCCGATCCTCGGTGACCAGCTTTACGGCTCAGACCGCCCCTGTCCCAGCTCCCTGCCCAACCAGAATCGACTAGAGAAACAGCCATATATTCAGGATGATAACCATTCCATCGCGCTGCGCTGCGTAAGCCTGGATTTCAGCCGCTGCCCAGAAGCCCACAGCCTGGGCTTGCCAGAAGTGCTCACGGCACCTAGTCTGCCGCGGTGCTACGGGCTCGAGGAGATTTCATGACCAAACCGACAACACCGACAACGCCGACAACGCCGACAACATCAGCACTGACCACAGTGCGATTGACCCAACCATTCCGCATCCAGCATCCATGGATCTTTGCTCGCATCGTAGCTAAGCCAGCGGAGCGCATTCCCCCAGGAAGTGTGGTGGAGGTGATTGGTCAAGACGGCAAATTTGTCGGACGTGGATTTTATAACGGCCATGCTCGCATCGGCGTGCGCCTCTTAACGACCGACCCGAATGAGGTGGTTGATGCCGATTTTTTTAGTCGGCGTATCAAGCAAGCCATCACCTGGCGACGTGATCTAGGTTTGTTTCAAAAAACGACTGGCATGCGCCTCATTCATTCCGAAGGTGACGGACTAAGTGGGCTGATCGTCGATCTCCTGGGCGATATTCTAGCCATTCAATTTACGTCGGCAGGGATGTTTCGTCAGCGCGAAGTGATTAAAAAAGTGCTGCTGGAGCACTTTCCGCTAACACGCGTTTACTGGTTTGCTGAATCGCGCATACAAAAACAAGAGTCATTTGACTGCTGGGAGATGCCCGCGCCAGAACCTGTGGTTATTGAAGAACAAGGCGTGCGCTTTCATGTTGCCGTCGGTTCAAAACACAAGACTGGATTTTTTGCCGATCAACGCGACAATCGGCGACTCCTTGCAGAACTTTGCGAAGGCAAAGATGTACTCGATGTATGCTGTCATTCGGGCGGTTTCGGCCTGTATGCGAAGGTCATAGGCAAGGCAAAGACGGTCACTGGCATCGATTTGGATGATGCTGAAGCACTCACGACGGCCAGAGCAAATGCGACATTAAATAACGTCGACATTAACTTTCACGCAGCCGATGCCGCTGATTATATGAAGCAGGCGGCGCAGCGCGGTGAGCGCTACGATGTCGTCATCTTAGATCCGGCCAAGCAAACTCGCTCTGCTGATAAGGTCGATGCAGCACTTGGCGAGTACTGGCGCCTCAATAGACTAGCGATGCAAATAGTTAAACCGGGAGGCATCCTACTTAGCTGTTCCTGTAGCGGCCTTATCAGTGAAGAACAGTTCTTAAATACGATCCGGCAAGCAGCACGCGACGAGCGGCGGGATGCGCAGGTGTTCCGCCTTAGTGGCGCTGCTCCCGACCACCCATTCCTCGCGCATGTAGATGAAGGGCGTTACCTTAAGGCTGTCTGGGTACGCCTACTTTAATCACACTGCGAATGGAATGGACTTCTTAGCGAAATAATCTTCGAGCCATGCCTGACAGCTGTGTCTATCGCCTTGAAATAAGGTGGGACGCTTAAGACGATTGAGCGAGTGATAATAACTTTTGTCGTAATAATGAATCAGCAGCGCCTCGATCCATTCTTGATGGCGCTGCAAATCGCCTCCATATTTGAATGCGCTGTCCATCTGCTCCCTTAATTTAGGTCCAAAGATATCCAGACGTCGACTTATGGACAGGAGAGCTTGCTTGGCTTTTTCATATAGGGCCTCAAGTGGTACCCCGCGATCCAAAGGTACTTGCAAATATTCCTGCGCGATATTCGCACTGCGTACATGTAGGGGTTCATCAACAACTACGACTGGGGCGGTCACTATCACTTTATATAACGCATCCGGAACTGAGATATTCCCGATCGTGCGACTTTCATCTTCAATCAAAAGCTCACTGGTCGCGAGCATCCCTCGCATGATTTGCAAAGCAAGGTTATTTTCAAATCTAGCCTGCGAAGGCTGCACTTCAAAGTCACCAGCGCCAAAGGCACTACCTCGGTGACCCGCTGCCAGCTCTAAATCAATAGCCCTACTGATGCCACTTCCCGAAGCATTTAGTTGGCGAATTAGCGAGGTTTTGCCAGATCCTGTTAGACCAGTAAGGACTAGGCAAGAGGGAGGCGCAATAAGGCGCTTCAGTAGTTCATTGCGAATGGCTTTATAGCCACCGGCCAGCTGCAAGGTCACAGCGCCCGCCTCGGCTATACGCTGACATGCCGTACGTGACCTGAGTCCGCCACGCCAGCACATGACTACACCCTGTTTAATCGGACTGGATTGCACAGCCTGATACCAGCCTTCAATTCTGGATTGCTGGTATGGTGCAGTTAGCTCGAGAGCGAGTTTGATTGCTGCATCTTGCCCATGTTGCTTATAAGCGATGCCAACAAGATGGCGCTCAGAATCATTTAAAATAGGAAGATTCGAAAAATAAGGTATGGAGGCCTTATCCCATTCAGATGGAGCGCGGACATCAATTAAAGCCCACTCGTTAGTCCCGCGAACTAAACGATCGAGGAGCGTCGGCGACTCTATGATCAATTGGTTTGGCACCGATTATTCCTCTCCATTTAATGGAATCATACCAGAGTGTTCACGTCTTGGTGACTGGATCGCTTGCCCTTTTGAAGCTATAAGATCCGACAGTAGCCTTCACCGGCTTACCGTTGATTTCAACAAATGGATGGACGAAAAAGTTAACCGGGCCCGAAGCGGCAGCGGGAACCATAGTTAACTGACGACCTTCACTAATCTGCAAGCGATTAGCTGGATGGTGGCCAAAATAGTAGTCTTTAAATTGAGGCTCCTTGGATGCTTCCGAAATATCTACGGGTATCCATTGATTATCTGCCAAAAACTCTGCCCAACAGTGGTAGCCCTCAATGGCACCAGCTCGACCTTGCGGCGGAATAGTAAAGCCGATGGCAAAGCGTGCAGGGATGCTCGCCGACCTTACCAGAGCAATAAATAGTGCATGAAAGTCTGTACAATTGCCTGTTTTGGCATCGCATGCATAAACGGCATCACCCCGCCCCCAGCCATTACCAGATTTGTCGTATTTCATTTCTTGTAGGACGTAGTCGTAAATAGCCCGCCCCTTTGAAAGAGTGCTGTGCTTACCCTTTATGACCTCGGCAGCAATCTTCTTGAAACGGTCAGTTAGCGGCACGAGAGGCTCGGATCTTAAAAAAAGATCTTTATTTGTGCCGGTAGCTATAGAGTGAGCGCCTTTCTCAAGACGGATCACTTTATAGATGATCTTAATGGATTTATCTGATGCATCGCTGTCTGCTTCGATATGTAGCAACGAATTGGCAAAATCGGGATCTTTTCCCTCGTTAGTCACAAGTCCGAGACTTTCTATTTTACGTTCAATGGTTTGAAAGTCATCACTGGAAGCGAGTGGAATCCAGGCAGCAAATTTATCGCCCTTCCGCAGAGCGGGAATACGGTATTCGTATGTCATCTCAAAAACATCTTTACCAGGAACCAAACCCTTTGCCGTGGCATGGGTGGACAAAGCCAAGATTAAAATTGCAACTGAAGTCCCTACTTCGATCACAAAGCTTCGTTGGCTCTTTTGTAACTTCTGCATTTACAACTCCTAATCCGGGTAACGCTATAGTCTCATGCAGTGTGGGTGGTATCAATTTAATCGGCTGATTATTTCCGCTAACTGGCACGCAGCATGCATGATCCTGAGGTGCTCGATGCTTGTAATTTGTCTGCGTGATATTGCACACTCGAAGCGGCAGAGGTCAAACGATGGCGAACCAAAAATCGATGAGCGACAAGTTACTCGCCATTGAGACTCAGATTGTCATTGCCGAGGCGCGGAGATCTAACATCATCTCAGCAGCCCGACCGGAGTGGCAAGCAAGCCTAAGAAATCTGATTCATTACATGGCACTGCGAGAGTTAGACATCCGCAAACTGCAGCTTGAGCTTGCTGACCACGGCCTGTCCTCTCTAGGCCGAGCCGAAGGCTACGTCCTCGGGAATTTGCGCAAAGTCCGGCTTTTATTAACTGCAAGCGAGGCGAATCAGGCACCGGAGTTGGTTCAAATTGGTGATCAAGTGCCAGCCGTGTTACCGCTAACCTGGTCTGAGTCCGAAAGCCTTCTGCACACCCATACCCGAGCGATCTTTGGCCCCAAGCCGCAGTCTCGCCACGTCTACATCATGGTCACCGCACCTTCGGCAGATGTCGCTGATGAATCCTGGCTTAGGCGTATGCTGAAGGCAGGAATGAACATGTTACGCATCAATGCTGCACACGGAACGCCAGATGAATGGCGTATGATATCTGAACGCGCTAGACGAGCTTCAAAGGATGCTGATTTAGCCTTGCGCGTTGCAGTAGATCTGCCAGGACCGAAGATGAGGACGCTTGCCTTATCCGAGGGCGCGCACGTCATAAAACTTCAACCTCAACGGGACGAGTTTGGCAGAGTCACCACCCCCTGTCAGGTACGCATTGGATCATCTCCCTCCAGCAGCTCAACTTTGACCAGTTTACCAACGTTACCTATCCCACCTGAGATAGAGGGCAAGATCGCCGAAGGCGACCAGCTCGAGTTTGAAGACACACGTGGTCGCCCACGCTCCATTCGTATTAAATCAAAGGATGCGGCTCTAGGCATTATTGGTGAACTGGATCGTACCGCTTATATTGGCGAGATGACCGAACTGCTGATCAAAGACGCAAGCGGCGCGAAAAAAATCACCTTTGTTTGCAAGAATCTACCTTCCATAGATTTCAGCGTATTGATCGGGATTGGTGCTAAATTCATTCTTTGCTCTACTCCCACAGAGGCCATCGCCGATCACCCCGAATTACCTCGGCTTGGCTGCACCATGCCCGCGATCTTTGGTGCGCTTAAAAATGACATGGCAGTCATGTTTGACGATGGTAAAATTGTTGCCCGCATTGAAACATTGGCACCAACTTATGCAGTATTACGCCTGGAACGGGCGGCTCGTGGGACAGCTCGCTTGCATGGCGACATGGGCATCAATATTCCTGATGCAGACTTAAAGGTCCCTGCGTTCACTGAGGCCGACTCCGCTGCTCTCAGCTTTGCTGAAGAGCACGCAGACATCCTGAGTTTATCTTTCATCCGCTCAGTTGAAGATGTAAGAACACTGGAACGTCAGATCAGACGACCCGATATTGGACTCATCATTAAAATTGAGACTCGCGCCGGATTTGAAGCGATACCAGCCATTCTTTTGGATTTCCTAGGTAAGCGTAATTTGGCGCTTATGATCGCCCGCGGAGATCTCGCCGTCGAAATAGGCTTTGCCCGACTGGCTGAAGTACAAGAGGAAATCCTCTGGCTAGCCGAGGCAGCTCATATCCCAGTGATATGGGCAACTCAGGTCCTAGAGTCTCTAGCAAAAACAGGGTTTCCGACGCGCTCCGAAGTGACCGATGCTGCCATGTCGGTGCGGGCAGAATGCGTCATGCTGAATAAAGGGCCCTTCATTGAAGATGCTCTACACACTCTTGATTCCATACTCGTACGAATGGAAGCGCACCAGTACAAGAAGCGTCAACTTTATCGGCCCCTAAAACTAGTGAGCACGCATACCTGAGTCTTATTGGTAGGTTGCCTAAATCTTTGGTGGCTTGACGTTGGCGATTAGGGATGCAATCCTGGGCCCCTATCGCTGTTATGTTGCGAGGCACCAATACTTGGTGCGCAGCCCGAATTTTGTAGGACGTCCTGATGTTAAGTGCCGTTCAGATCACCAAGTCATTCGCTGGACAGCGTGTCTTAGGACCTTTAGACGTAGAATGCCCCAAAGGGCAAACTACGATCCTGCTTGGTTTGAGCGGCTGCGGCAAATCGACACTTCTCCGCCTATTAATGGGGCTTACTTGGCCGGATTCCGGGACGATTAGCATCGATGGCACGACATTGACGCGCGACAACGTTCTCGCTATGCGTCGAAAACTGGGCTACGTCACTCAGGACGGCGGCTTGTTTCCGCATCTCACGGCTCTAGACAACATTTTGCTTGCCGCACGCTATTTTAAAGTGGAAGCGGCAGCGCGAGAGCGCCTCGGGCCACTACTCGAGATGACTAAATTACAGACCGACATGCTACAGCGATACCCTTCGGAACTCTCGGGTGGTCAAAAGCAGCGAGTGAGCATGATACGCGCTCTGGTCCTTGATCCAGGCATCGTCTTACTTGATGAACCTATGGGGGCTCTCGATCCCATGATCAGGGCTGACTTGCAATCGGACCTAAAGACGATCTTTACTGACCTACAAAAGACCGTGGTGCTAGTCACCCATGACGTGGCTGAGGCCGCATTTCTCGGTGATCACATTGTCATGATGAACTCAGGCCACATTGTCCAGAAAGGCAGCTTCACCGACTTAGTGCGGCACCCAGCTGCACCTTTCGTTAGCGACTTCCTCGCTGCCCAGAGACCAATTCACTGGCCTTCGGCAGACGGTGAACTGACCGATCCGAGATCATAGGTGCGCCACTAAGTATTGGCAGACAGTTGCAAATGTTCTAATTACGAGAAGGCTGAATGGAAGCTTAGCTACTAATGAGGTGAATGGATGAAGGGCGACCCGCGAGTCATTGACGCGCTTAACGAAATTCTCACAGGTGAGCTAACCGCGATTAACCAATACTTCCTGCATGCTCGCATGGCCAAAAACTGGGGCTATGAGCGCATCGCCGACAAAGTTTGGGCTGAGTCTATCGATGAAATGAAACATGCTCAGGCACTGACTGACCGCATTCTGTTTTTAGAGGGCCTACCGAATCTCCAAAAGTTGGGTAAACTCAACATCGGCGAAACAGTACCCGAGCAGTTTGAATCCGACCTGGCCCTTGAGCACTCGGCAATGACTAACCTAAAAGCCGCAATTAAAGTCTGCTTTGAGGCTACCGACCACACCACGCGTGAACTTTTCGAGCATATTTTATCTGACGAAGAGAAGCACGTCGATTGGTTGGAAGCACAGCTTGGACTGATTAAAGAGCTTGGTAAAACGGCTTATTTAGCCGAGCAGATGCATAAGGACTAACAGCTAGCCGCAGTTAGTATCGGGAGCGGCGTTGCCACTTGTGGCTGCGCCATTTCTTTGTTGGGACTTTCGCACCATTTCCTTGAGCTGACAGATACAAGAACCACAGTCGCTTCCAGCCTGACTCGAGGTCATAACGTCGCGGAGACACGTAGCTCCACTCTCTAGAAGCGACTTGATCTTTTTGTCCGACACACCCTTACACAAACACACCACCATAAGAAACTCCTAGGCGTTGTTTGGGACTCCCGCCCTCAATTCCCTTATCGGCATATTGTATAATAAAATTGAGAATCATTTTCAACTACTGGTGTTAGGACCGGCCCTCTACCGCAGAAAAAAACCGTAAGATGCTAATATTACTTATAAAAATCAAAAACTAGGCAGTTCTCTTCAAATCTCATCGGAAGCTGCTATTCTAATAAAGAACTTTCCAGAAAATCTGCCATGTTAAGTGCCTTGAGGGCACAAACCCTCACAAAGGGCTTGGCAAGCCGGTCTTTCCAGCACCCCCAGTAAAACAGTGGTGCGAATCAAGTAAGCGCTAGAACCAGTCAGTCGATTAACCACCATGGAGGTGTTTCATGTTGAAGCTGATGACAAGAAAACCAAGTCTTAAGCTAGCTGGCCTAACCGCTGCCGCTTGGCTGAGCGTGGGAGCGCAAAGTAGCTTGGCTGCAGATGCTACCAAGTCCGCAGACACCTCGAAGTCCGACCAGGTCCCCTCAGACACCATAGATGTCTCGGGCAAAGCCATTGTTCCAGATGCCCTCTACGGCAGTTACCGGCAGCCGGTGTGGACCACACGGCGCGTATTTCCAACCACACGCAGCTATGTCATACCCGCTGGAAACCTCACCACAGAATTGTGGATTAAAGCTCACAAATATCGCGATGGGACGCCAAATGATTACCTGATTCAAGAGGAAATTGAATACGGCCTTCCTGGGCGCATCCAGCTCGATCTCTACATCAATCAAAAAAATGAGGTCCGTGACGGCAAACGCCTCACTGACCATGAAGGTGAGCAGTATGAACTGCGCTGGGCGATGGCAGATTGGGGCGTCTTACCCCTCAACCCAACTTGGTACTTCGAGTACCATGCGCGCAAGAACAACCCAGCTAAAGGCGAAGTTCGCTTACTACTCAGTGAGACACTCGCACCTAATCTGCACGCATCCGCCAACCTTGCCTACGAGCAGGAATTATGGGGCGTAGCCAAAGAACGCGAACTCGCCGTGACCGCGGCTTTAGGTACGACCGCATTCGTGTCTACTCTTTCCATAGGCGCGGAAGTAAAAAGCGAATGGGTGGATACCAGCAAAAATCGCGGTCATTTTCATCCAGAGCTAGTTGTTGGTCCTAGCTTGCAGTGGCGCCCTACCCCAGCGACTCACATCGACCTAGCACCACTATTTGGCGTCCAAAAAGATGCACCCCAAATAGAAACCTGGCTGATTGTTGGCCACAACCTACGCTAGTCAGAGCCGCTCTGCTTCTAGGTAGAAGCGAAATTTCAGACGAGCTCGCCCAGCTAACTGCCGTCCATCTGAATCAAGCGGTGGATTATAGATAGCTAGGCGAGCAGCTGCGATCACACCATGATCAAGGTCTAGTCCGCTTGGATTGAGCAGGCGAGCCTCGGATACCTGGCCATCCTCACTAGTTGTGACTTCAACTTCAAGCGTTCCTTCAAATCGAGCTGCACGCGCATCGTCAGTATAAGGTGGTCGTTCCACTGAGCCAGCAATCAGTTTAGGCCCACGCGCTGAGTCTATCGTGGTTAGTCCATCTGACGAGCCACTCGCTGAAGCGGCGGGGAACGACGCGCTGTTAACTTCAGGTGATGGAAGGGCTGCCTTAGTTGGTTCAGTTGCGCGCTGCTTAAGAGGTGGAACTAAATTCTTCTGCTCCATCGCAGGACGTTTCAAATGTTGGCTTCCACGCACACCGGGCTCAGACTGAGTCAGCGCCGCTCCACCAACGATACTTAGATTCACAATTTTTGATCTTGGCCGAGCCAGATCACGCTGTACCGATGATTGCATAGCAACACCTGCCAACATACCTGTATGCGCAGCTACAGAGCAGACGAATAATTTTGGTATCAGGCCGAATAAGCGCATTTTGGTCGCTCCACCAAATTACACCATATTTATCGGCCAGAACGCGGCCTAACTTGAGTCCTCCTCAAAGTTAGGCTCGACTACGGCAGCAGGCGTCCGCAACCAGCTAAAAGAACTATGGTTTTATTGGCGCTCTGTTTTTGATACGATGGACATAAAAACGCCACCCGCCAAAAAAGCGCCAATGACACCCAGCGACCAGCCCATGGATAGCTCTTTGCCCATCAAATGGGTCAACCAGGTCATTTTTGATCCCACAAAAATGAGAATCAAAGCGACCGCAAATTTAACATAGTGGAACTTATCAACGACCCCGGCCAAGAGAAAATAAAGTGCGCGCAATCCTAAAATTGCAAAAATATTGGATGTGTAAACAATCAAAGGTTCGCGAGTTATACCGAAAATGGCTGGCACAGAATCTATAGCGAAGACAATGTCTGAACACTCAATAAACACCAAGCCAAGGAATAATGGCGTCGCATACAAAGCGCCATTTAACCTTTTAAAAAAACTTTGCCCATGAATCTCGGTCGTAATCGGTAAAAATTTCTTCACCCACTTGATGATCGGATTTGCACCTGGATCTGGTTCATCATCACTGCCAAAAATCATTTTCACACCAGTATAGATCAAAAACACTCCTACTAAGGTTAATGCCCAATGGAACTTGAGCAGGTAAGCACCCAGTGCAATGAAGATACCGCGGAAAACCAAGGCACCTAAAATGCCAAAAAACAGCACTCTGTGCTGATAAATCGCGGGAACACCGAAAAACTGGAACAGCACCACGAAGACGAAAATGTTGTCGACTGCCAATGACTTTTCGATCACAAAACCGGTGAGAAACTCCAGAGCCACCTTGCTCGCAGCAGTTTGTGCATCCATACCGGTTGCTGCAACAATCGTCGGATCCGCTGAGAAGCGATACTTAGTGTAAGCATACAAACCTGCATCGAACACTAAAGCTAAACTGACCCACACTACGCTCCAAGTGACAGACTCTTTGATACTGACAGCATGGGAGTGGCGATGGAATACTCCCAAATCAATGACCAGAAGCAACATGACAAAAGATGTAAATGCCAGATAGAACCACCAATAATCTATAAATGGAAAAATGATCGTCTGTGTCATGGCGTCCTAAGTATTAAAATAAAAGATTGAGAGTTAAAGTATCTCGGCCAACGCGCCCAATTAGAGGTCAAACGTGACAAAAAAAATGCTCGTACTTCTTGGCAATCAGTTGTTTCCTGATGACTACCTTACATCTTTTCGCGGTCATCGTATTTTTATGGCTGAGGATCTCGGACTTTGCACGTATTTTCGCTTTCACCAGCATAAAATAGCATTGTTTCTATCAGCGATGCGTCACCGCGCCCAGGAGCTGCGTCAGCAGGGTTTCGACGTCATCTACCATCAACTCACCGAGGATGGACTAAGCTACGAAGATCGCCTGATTTCTGTGCTTAAACGCGAATCCGTGCGAGCAGTTGATCTATTTGAAATCGAAGACCGACCGTTCGAACAAAGACTTCTCACCGCACTGCAAAGGGCGAAGATTACGGTACAGACTCATCAGTCGCCCATGTTCCTCACCTCCCGCGAGGATTTTCAGCAGTATTTACAGTCTGTTAAAAAGCCATTCATGAAGACCTTTTACGAGCGGCAGCGGCGCAAATTAGGCATTTTGTTGGATGCCGACGGTAAACCTCAAGGTGGGCGTTGGAGTTTCGATACCGAAAATCGCAAGAAGCTACCGAAAGGCCTTAAGCTGCCTACAGCCCCATTTAGCGCACCGACTAAGGTGACAAAAGAAGTGTTGAGCTTGGTCAGCAGCACCTTCAAAGATCACCCGGGTAATGCTCTAGACTTTGGCCTGACCGTCACAAGAAGTGAGGCGCTACGGTTGCTGAACGACTTCCTGGCTAAGAAACTTGAGGATTTTGGACCTTATGAAGATGCCATCTGCACAGACTCAGCATTCTTATTTCATAGCGTTCTCAGTCCAGCATTAAATCTAGGGCTTATCACCCCACATGAAGTGGTAGAGAGCACATTGAAAGCGTTCAACAAAGCAAAAAAACCATCCTTGATTGCTTCTGTCGAAGGCTTTATCAGGCAGATCATTGGCTGGCGAGAGTTTATCAGAGGGATAGACCAAAACTTTGGCAGCAAACAAGAGACGAGCAACTTTTTTGGCCACCAGAGACTACTCACAAAGGCCTGGTATGACGCCACCACGGGAGTACCGGTATTAGATGGGTCGATTCAAAACGTCACTCGTTATGGCTACACTCATCATATTGAACGTCTGATGGTCCTAAGCAACTTAATGTTACTTTGCGAGGCTAAACCTACAGAGGTTTATCGATGGTTTATGGAGATGTTCGTAGATTCCAGTGATTGGGTTATGGGACCTAACGTATACGGTATGGGGCAGCACTCAGACGGCGGGATTTTTGCGACCAAGCCATACATCTGCGGATCAAATTATTTGCTGAAAATGAGTAACTATACGCCAGGGCCATGGACTGATGCCGTTGATGGACTCTACTGGCGCTTTATAGATCGAAAGCGAGACTTTTATCTCCGTAATCCACGCACGTCGATGGCTGTCCGCCAGCTTGACAAATTAGCGGCAGCAAGACGTTCCAAGTTGGACTCAGCTGCTGATGAGTTCTTAGAGCGTGTCACGACAGAATGACCTTCCGGACTATCTGTAGGCATCTCATTTGCAGCAGAGTAGTGACCTAACATGCCCCTTAGCCGCACTAACTCCAGCTGTATATTCATCTAACGCACATTGTCCCTTGAGCATACGCGGATCCCAATCACCTGGAATTTCCGCCGAGCGATGATCACGCTCGAAAAAATCAACGCTATGACATTGAGTGCCTAAAGATTTATTAGCTTCAGCACACAGCACACCAGCGAACCAATATTTAAGTGATCGCCGCGTCTGTGCAGCTCCAGCTACGTAGGAGTTCAAAGCGCACTCCATTTTGATAGCACCGTCCGCCCAATCTCTGCCTTGAGTATGGGCACCCACATCACCTTGGTTATGGTTATTATTAGACAAAGTCAGAAGCTTGCCGATGCCCAGATCTAGTCCATAATCGCTGCACAGCACGCCATGGGCAAACGACTGAGCTGCGCGTTTGCCAATACTCAGTCCCACTACGCGCTCGCCTTCGCGACATCTGGACTTGAAGGCTTTAGGCATCCAATCCTGAAGGTCCGAGGATTGACTGCTGTCTCCGTCGCTAAATGTTTGCACGGCAAAATGGTTCTGGGGTTGATCTTCCCATTGCGGTTCTACACCAGGGCCGATGCGTGGCCGCATCAGAGTCTTCAATGGCGGGATCCGCCAATCACTGAGCGGCGCGCTCCAATCATCGGAAAGAAGAGAAAATGTCTCCTCCTCTCCCGAGGCTTTAGGTCCTGCATTCAAAGCCCAGTAAGCGAAATCAAAATCACCTTCGCGCAAGTACTCTATGATATGCGCATACCAGCTGCGATCTAATGTATGACTAGACTCGCCAAATTCACTCACCCAAACTGGAGCAGTGAAAGCTTGGTTGGGTGTCACCACAAAGCCCCATTCCTGGTGCACAAGCGCATTAAATTTGGCTTGATCCAACTGACCGTAGGTCGGGCCAATCGGACTTGGCGCCGTAAATGCATAGTTATGGGCAGCATAAACTAGGCGATTAGCTAAAGGCAGCCTTACGGGGTCGAGATAAACACCGCGAAGATGATCGCGAGGGAAATTGATGCCTTCGACAATAATCAACAACTGCGGGTTCTCCGACAATACCCGCGCACCAGCGCGCTCAGCTGCAGCCCGCCAATCGTTCGGCCCTCGCCCCCAATTCGGCGCGTTTGGGACAAAAGTGCCGCTCCATTTTGCCACCCGAATCTCATTCCTCAAATCAGCACCGACCACTCGGCTATTAGCTAGATAACGCCGAGCCATGAAGCCCCAGTCATCAAGCCATCGCTCCTCCGAGTAGTCAGATGTGTACCAAAGGCCGTCATGGTCATAAGAACAGCACCACATTGGATGCGTTGTATGGTTGTTTAAAATAACTAAAATACCCGCATCAGTTAGAGCTTCGACCACCCGGTCGTAAACCTTAATGGGGCTGAGTCCGAATAACTGCGGATTTGCTGCAATAGCCTGCTCCTCCACACGACTGGCATAAAGCATGAAATTTGAAAAAGGCAGGCGGACAGAATTAAATCCCAATGCTTTAATTTGCGCGACAATATGCTCTAACGGAGCGCGGTCGAGACCGCCCGGCACCATGCGGGTATCGCTAGCACCGTACCAATTCACCGACGCTAATTTAACCCGGCGCTCATTGGCATCCACAATAAATCGACCACGGGTGTGAAGCGGCATTTTCGGTTCATCGTACTTCGCACTTGTCTCAATAGGAGACGGAGTCTCTAAGTTATCCATAGCAGCAGCAGGTACAGTCGAATAACTGGCACCTGGGAAGAAGCATACAAAGGCAAAACACAAAGTCTTGGGATAGTACACGGTTGCCTCACATACCTTCACCGGTTTGGAAACTGAATTTAAGACTCTATCGAAGCTTGAAATCTTTGTAATTACAAGAGCAAAGTGCCCCGAGCGCTACCCTAGGCTGCATCCATTTCTCTAGGCGGCGGGCCCTAGCCGCAAGCAAAGAGAGGGGGGATGGGAGCAGGCACCCTTTTTTCTTGCGTCCGGACGAGAAACAGCAAAGGACTGACCAGATATCGACAGAATTTCAGAAGTTTGTAGGTTTTCGCTCAATTTTTTTCGCCAAATGCCGATACAGCGGTATCATTTTTAGACGGCGAAGGAGTTGGCAAAATCCATGCCCTGTTCAACAGCAACTAATCTTAAAAAATTAAGTTTTCTTATTGGCACCTGGTCTTGCAAAGGAAATACAGAAAGCGGACTCTCTGATATTCCTTCTGAATTCGCTAGTAGCATTGAGAGTTTCTATGCTAGTGCAAAGTTAGACGCGAATTATCAAAGCGGTCTTGACGGCCTGCTCGGCCTAAGCCTGGATTCGATCGAATCCACAGTTCCAGACACTTTCAGCATTAATGGCGAGAAATTTTTTGGTTTAGGCACTAAAATACGCGCGTTTGCAGCTGCTTCCAAAAAAAACAGCGGGTATAAAAGCGTACGAGAGTTACTTAACGGCAGGGGAGCGTTGTCAACCAGCCTCAAAGCTAGAGATATTGACACTGGCGTCAACATGATTCGCGACTTCGCCAGAGCCGAGAATAGCCCAGCGTCCATCGAAAATGCATTATCCAAATACTCTCTAAATGATACCGCTCGTGCTACGAATGCGATGATTATCGTCGATGCGATCGACAAGCGATACGGAAAATCCACGTCAGCTCTCAACTTGGATGACACTGATTCTAACGAACTGAATTTAAATCCCGTTGTAGTTGCAGGGGTTAAAGCAGGTGCGGAATTTGTCAGTGCAGGAGCTAAATTAACCACAGCAATAAGCGAATCCAACTCAAAGTGGCAAAAAGGCAACGAATGTAAAAACAAGAATACGGCCAGCAAAGCCGATACTGCAGCACACGCGAATTGGGTACGCTGTGATGGATTTGGCCCGCAAAAACCAAACATTTGTGACAAGGATCATGCAGATGACACGGCATCCGGTGGTGTTGACTCGGGAACTCAATGTTCATCTTTTAGGTGGAAATGTGTGTGTTTGAGCCAGACCTGCGGTTGGGACAAAGATGGGCTTCAACCTCCAGATCCAGCACCCTTTACGAACTACAGTTGTGATTAAGCAAAAAACCCGGCCAGCTGTAAATCTGATCCGGGTTTTCTTTAATGAAAGCAGGTCAGCTTCACAATTCAACGAGATGCACAACGTATCAAGTCAGCCAGCAGGCCAGCTGCTGTAACCTCTCGGCCCGCTCCCGGCCCCTGAATCACTAGAGGGCTACTTTGATAGCGTTTTGTTGTGATGCGGACCAAATTATCACCTGCCGGCAACCTCGCCATAGGATGATCATTGGTCAAAATAGTAGGAGCGACTATCGCACGACCGCCACGCTCAATAGTCGCTACATATCTCAACACTGAGTTTCTTCTGCGAGCCACACTTACTTCATCGGCTGTGATCTTATTATGCTGTGCACAATTTAAAAGAAATTCACTCACCGACTCCGTTGCGTGCTTCTCAAGCGCTACAAAGTTTGTGAGGCGAACGGCATCAAGATCAACCTTAAAGTTGGCCGTACGGCCTAGGATAACCAGCTTACGAGCAACATCGAGGCCGGATAAATCATTGCGAGGATCAGGCTCCGTAAAACCCGATGAATGTAGGTCACGCAACACATCGGCAAATGCTTCACCAACCTCAAGGCGAGCCAAAAGATGAGACAAAGTACCCGAGAGGATACCCTCTATTTTCAGCACTTCATCACCTGTTCGCACCAAGTCAGAAATCAGCCCAATAAGCGGCAAGCCAGCGCCAACCGTAGTCTCGCATAGGTAACGCCCCCCACCCATCGCCTCCGCATGACGCAGTGCGGCATAAAGGTGTGATGCAGATGCAGCCGCATACTTATTCGCCGTTAGTACGGTAAAGCCGCACCGCAGCCAATGTTCATGTTGCTTCGATACGGATTCGGAGGCTGAAACATCGATCACCACGACTGGACCTTCTTGATGGCGCAAAAATAAATTTAGATCTCCAAGATTAGGCTCTGAATTTGACTGTGCTAACGCCTGTTGCCACTCCGCCACATCGATAGGTTTCGCCGCCAGTAACATGCGCGATGAGTTACACAAGGCACGCAAATCTAAACGAGCACTAGACCGCATCATCAATTGAGGCTGGATATGCTGCCACTGCTCAAGGAGGGTACTGCCAACGCCACCTGGGCCGACAATAGCCACGCAGATGGCTTTTTGTTTCGGCGAAGGCCAACGAGCAACTCGTTTCACGTTCAGCCCTGTATCCATGCTCAGATTAGCAATAGACATAACTTCAAATCACTCCCGGAAATGACCCCGATCGACAAAATTTCTTCAGTAAGTTGCTGCGCGACTCACCGAGTCAACATCAGACCTTGGTTGCGTTCGTAGCGCTTGGACACGATCGAGACCAAGACTCACATCGCAAATCAGATCCTTAGTGGCTTCGATACCGATAGACAGACGCAGCAACTGCGGTGTAATTCCCGCCCGTGCCTGAGCTTCTGCTGCCATCGATGCATGAGTCATAGATGCCGGATGTGCCACTAAACTCTCAACGCCACCCAGTGACTCGGCCAAAGAAAAGCAGGTTAACCCCTCTAAAAATGCATGAACGCCCGCAATACCGGCATTTAATTCAAAGCTGATAATGCCACCGAAGCCCTGCTGCTGGGCCCGCGCCAATGCATGACCTGGATGACTTGCCAGACCGGGATAATAAACCTTGGCTACCGCGGGGTGGTCGCTCAGTAATTGCGCGACAGCCGCAGCATTTTCTTCATGGAGGCGAATGCGAGCAGAAAGAGTCCGCACGCCACGCAAGGTCAAAAAGGAATCGAAGGGAGCTCCAGTGATGCCAAGGCAGTTGGCCCACCAGGTTAGACGCTCGCTTAAGTCAGCAGTCTTAGCGATCACAGCGCCACCGACGACGTCGCTATGACCATTTAAGTATTTCGTCGTCGAATGAACGACCAGATCAGCGCCCAAAGTTAAGGGCCGCTGCAAAGCCGGCGATAAAAAGGTGTTATCGACCGCCAAAAGAGCCCCGTGGCGCCGACAAATCGCGCTAATTGCGGCGATATCTACAACTCTGAGAAGGGGATTGCTGGGCGTCTCCACCAACACCAAGCCAACTTTTTCGGCTCCGGACGTAAAGGCATTCTCAAAGGCCCGATGATCCCCTTGATCCAGGAAAAGCACCCGAGCTCTACCCTGCTTATGGAGCGCTGTTAGTAGGCGAAAAGTTCCACCGTAGCAATCATGAGGTGCCAAAATCAATTGATCTGCGTCGACCAAATGCACCAGCGCCGTGAGCGCTGCCATCCCCGAACTGGTTACGATGGCACCATGCCCCTCTTCGAGTTCGGCTAAAGTTTCACCTAGGATGTCGCGGGTAGGATTGCCGGAGCGAGTATAGTCATACTTCCGACGGTCCCCTAGGCCCTTAAATGTAAAGTTAGTAGAAAGATGTAGGGGTGGAATCACAGCGCCGTAAGATTGATCGGTCCCAACGGCAGCACGTACACAGGTAGTTGCAGAAAAGTCGCTCACGGTATCAGGCTCCTATAAACATCGCAATAAGCGGGAAAAAAATGTTGGCTCTTTTAAAAAGGCATCATGACCATAAAGTGAATCGATGACCTGAAGCTCACATGATCCAGCGTGCGCATCAGCCAACTCCTCCAGTAGGGCCAGCGGCACCAATTGGTCCTGCCGCACAGCTACTACTGTGGTTGGCACACAGATTTTCTGCGGATCCGCTTCATGCAAGTCGATGGACCTAGACAGGCAGAGGAACGCATGTGGATCCATGTGCTTGACATAGTCCTCACCACGAGCCCGCAGATAGTCCCAAATCGGAAATGAATCTGGATCATTAGCGTCCAAGCGCGCCCCACTAAAGCGTTGCGCAAATTCATCTGGTGTACGGTAGGTGGCCATACCCAATGCGCGAGCTAAAGCCAGTGCTTCGCCCCCTCGATTTTCCGACAGTCCAAAGTTAACAATTTGCCGTTGTATAGTTCGCCAAGCCACGGCCAGTGGCGCACTGCGATGAGCCGCACTAATGACTAACAGTCGCTTCACTAGATTGGGAAATTGGGCCCCGAAAGCTAAAGCTATCATGCCGCCGTAAGATGCACCGACGAGCGCATGTAAGCTCGAAATACCAAGTACAGGCAATAGCTCAGCAAGCACACGAGCTTGATCTCCAGTGGTGATATCGGGAAATGTTTTACCTGCGTAATCTGATGAGCGAGGGCCAGTGGTAGCACCATTGCCGCCAAGAAAGTCCCACGACAAAATGCGATATTTGTTGCTATCGAGAGCCTGGCCAGGCCCACAGAGATCACGCCACCATCCCCTTGGTCTTGTCGCGGAATTATCAACTCCCCCGGTCACAAAGCGGGTCGCAGAAATACCCCCCAACACCGCGACAACCGGTGCGTTGCTGGGGCCGACAATCTCATAGGCAACTTGGACTTCAGGAAGGTTAAGGCCGCAATCAAGCACGAAAGGGCGCTGCAGCAGATTAATTACGCCACCTACTGGTGACGGTGAGCGCCAAACGTCACGCGCACCCAACTCTGCTCTTCCCCCTGCCAACTCCACCATCTCGTCCCCTTTACTGGGGTGCCAAGAACACGCGGGAACAGAAGGGTGCAAGAAGAAGTCGCAGGGGACCTTTTCTGCTCATCTTCCGGTTTGCACTCCTGGCTTACGCCGGGTTGCTACCGCAGGACTTGGCACCATACGCAATTTACTTTCATAAGCTTGCGTGGTTGCCCCGGCATCGTCGGGCCTACCCCTCAACCGGTCTTGATGAACAGCTTTTAGGAGAACATAGGGCGCGTTGTTCTGTCAAGCGAAGGACCGGCCTCTACTCGTCAAACAACCAAGTCGAAAGATACCTCTCACCACTACTCGGGATGATCACAACGATAATCTTGTCTTTATTCTCTGGCCGCATACCGAGTTGAATAGCCGCACCAATCGCGGCACCAGAAGATATGCCACAGAGCACTCCTTCTTCTTTCGCCGCACGACGAGACCAAGTCCCTGCGTCCTCATTGCTCACCTTAATGACTTCATCAACCAGTTTTGCATCGAATATATCTGGTACAAAACCAGCTCCGATCCCTTGGATTTTATGCGGTCCAGGACTCCCGCCCGATAGCACGGGTGAATCCTTGGGCTCGACCGCGACCGCCTTGAAGCTAGGTTTTAGTTTTTTAATAACGCTCGCAATACCAGTGATCGTACCGCCGGTTCCAACACCCGCGACAAGAATATCCACCTTGCCGTCAGTATCCTCCCAAATCTCCAGGGCGGTCGTGTGCTTGTGAGCTTCGACATTGGCAGGGTTTTTGAATTGTTGGGGCATATAATATGCGGGGTTTTTCGCCGCTAATTCCTCAGCCTTGGCAATGGCGCCTTTCATACCAAGCTCACCGGGAGTCAATACCAACTCTGCGCCTAGGGCTTTCAGCATTTTACGGCGCTCAATACTCATGGTCTCAGGCATTGTGAGGATCAAATGATAGCCTTTTTGTGCTGCCACAAAAGCTAGACCAATGCCCGTATTGCCGCTGGTTGGTTCAACTATCGTGGCCCCAGCTTTAAGGGCACCAGATTTTTCTGCCGCCTCAATCATAGCCGCGCCAATACGATCTTTGACACTCGACAACGGATTGAAAAATTCTAACTTCAGCAGGATCTGCGCCTGCACATCCTTGCTCAACTTATTCAGGCGCACTAACGGAGTATTACCGATAGTCTCAAGGATATTATTTGCGATCTTCGGCCGCTGATACCTCTGCATAATACCTCCTTAAATACCGTCACCATCACGAAAAAGTCCGGTCAGATAATGCTGCTGAGTGATGCGGCTATTCACCGGCACACTCTCTGTCAACCATACATTGCCACCGATGACACTACCTGCACCAATCGTTATCCGACCTAGTATAGAGGCACCGGAATAAACAGTCACACGATCACCAAGAATCGGATGCCGTGCTTGCCCCTTGATGACAATCCCTTGCTCATCGCGACGAAACCTCTTTGCCCCCAAAGTCACACCCTGATAAAGAGTGACGTGGTCACCAATAATCGTAGTTTCACCGATCACTACACCGCTCCCATGATCAATGAAAAAGTGAGAACCGATTTGCGCGCCAGGGTGAATATCGATTCCCGTAATTTGATGCGCAAACTCACTAATCATGCGTGGCAGTAGAGGCAATTTCTGCTGAAAAATTGTATGCGCAATACGATAAGCAGCCACGGCTTTGAAGCCTGGATAACAAAAAAGCACCTCAAGAGGATCGGATGTCGCGGGATCATTATTCAGCGCCGCATCTACATCACTGCGCAACGCATCTCCTATTGCCAACAGACAACTACGCAACTTCACCACTTCACGGCCAACTAAAGCCTCATGATGCTCACCGTATGTTTGATTCAAACACTCAAGTAGCCCGAGCAACACCTCGTCGACACATTGAATAAAAAATCTCTGTGGGTCTGGTTCAAAAAATAGGCCATGGGTTGTTAGCCTTAAGAGCTCGCCGATGTGAGTCTGATATCTTTTTAGCAAAGCAGCATCAGGCGTTCGCTGACGAATAAATTCAGCAAATGATACGGCCTTGGATGGTTGATCTGGCATAGCAGCCCCCACTAATTAGGAATGCATAACCCGCTGACAAGCAGCGGCAACTTGCTCTACGCTTAAAGTGCGCATGCAACGAAAGTGCTCTAGCGGACAGCGCTGAGGACCATGATCGCTACAAGGGCGACAATCCAACTCCACACCGACGACGCTAGATTTTGGCGCGAGCGGCCCAAAACCCATTCCGGGGACAGTGGCGCCGAAGATTGCGACCGTCGGTACGCCTAACGCTGAGGCATAATGAATTGGCGAGCTGTCATTTGCCACTAAAAGACTACAGCGTGGCAACACCCGCCGCAAATCCTCTAGCGAGGTTTTGCCGACCAAATTTAAAAGCCTCAAGCTACTTTGGCTACCCCCAAGCATCGCGACGATCTGAGATGCAATGTCGGATTCAGCGGGACTACCGACAAAAACAACCATAGTGTCATCAGCAGCCCAAAGTTGGCGCGTGAGCTCAGCGAAGTATTCAGGTAGCCAGCGCTTAGTGCCCCAAACACTACCCGGTGCGACTGCGACTATACGCCCACTATGCCCCATGATGTTCCTTTGCCATGGAATCTCGGGCGTCAACGGAAGCGGAACCAGAGAGGGCCTCGACGTCAAAATTTTTTCACGTGTTACACCAAGAGGCCCGAGTAATAACGCAATTCGGTGCGCCTCATGCAAAACGGCCACCCGCGGCACCCGCCGCCACGACATCCAAGATCCACTGGACTCCTCATAGCTAACCACTGGCAATCCAAGCGAGCGCGCCAAAATAGTTGACCTTGGACTTCGGTGTGCCTGCAGCAAGATCGCCTTGCGGCCAGCTGGTATTACTTTTTTAAGTTCGCGCCTAACCTGGTTAGTGGCGCGCAACATGCCCGTACCCGCTTTATCAAACACGAGGCAGCTTTTTAACTCAGGAGTATCGCCAAGGATTTGGGCACCAACCTTAGTGGTAATCAGATGTTGGTCTTTGTCCGGCCAACAAATCTTAGCCAATGCCATAGCTGCAGTCGTAAGCACGATATCGCCAATAAAGCCTGTTTGCAGCCAGACTAGATCAAATTGGGCGGTGAGATCAGGAGCAGTCGTCATGACTTTGGCCCTTTACGAGGATCTGCCGCGATAAAATCCGCGTCGCCTAGAGGGAGCTTTAGCACCAGGGCATCTTCCCCATCACTATAATAACGTTTGCGGATGCCGACTTCGGCAAAGCCAAGGCGCTGGTATAGCTTGCAGGCAGATTTATTCGATGGACGCACCTCCAAGACAAGCGCTTCCAGCTGAGGTTCTGTGGCCAATTCTGTAAGAACCGCCTGCAGCATCACACCTGCAGCACCGCGGCCACGATATTCCGGCACGACATAGATATAGAGTAGGTCTGCTGCATATACCCCGACATCGATAAACATGGCTCCAATCCAGGGGGCTCCCGCAGATACCGCGGCATAATAACCGCGACAAATTGGCCGCGCCAACATCGCGATCAGTGCTTCAAAATCCCAAAATCGCTCAGCACCCTGTTGCCAGGTTGCCGCCATCGCTTCCAATGCTCGCATATGATCGATACTGCGCGTCATCGGAAAGAGTTGGAACCGGGCGGGCGCATGAACGGGGCGACCAGAACACTCAGGGTGATCCATCAGAGCGCCCTCCGGCGATCGGATTAATCTCTAAGTAGACTTCAGCACCTGCAAATACCCTGGAATTAGACCGTCCGCGCAACTCGGTTAGCCACTTAGATTCGTTCTCGACCGCGGTTGACTTCTTTACTACAGCCGCCTGGGCCTCTTGCCGATTTCGGTTTTGTCGATAACTTGCCACGCGCAAAATACTATCTAGAGTCCTGGAAATGGTTAAGTCATCCACACCCAATCTCTGTAAGGTACGCTTTAGCGCGGCACCTAGGGCCAGCTTTTTGCGAATGACCGCATTGTATTTATCCAAAAGCTGATCCGGCGCTGCAAAGCTACCTAGTCGCACAGCTTCTTGCAAAATCATCATCTCTTCCGTGAATACAGTAATGGCTTCGCCCCAATTTCGAGATGAAATTACTGGTTCGTCAGCTCCTTGTTCGGGCCTGATCGTCTGCTTGACGGTTAGGTAAAGCTCTAGCTGACGCTGAGAATACGGCACAGTGTTGACCGCAATAACTAATCTGTCGCCTACAATCGCTGCATTAGCCAGCGTCCCAAATACGCAAAGCGTAATCACCCCGATCATCAGCAGAGGAACAAAGCAAGAAGATTTTGTTTTTCGACGTTGCATGTCTGCCATTGTAGCCAAAAGACCTGGATGCAGCCATCACATACCATTCAATAAGAGCGTTATGAGCGATATGAACGTCAAAGAATGTTGACAAGAATGAATCAGCATTGCCCAATTGACAAGGGCTTGACTTCCCATGGCACCTGCGTAAACCTGTAGAGATTGCACCTAAGAGGTATGTCTTTTCTTGATAATTCGTCGTTATCTATTGGAGGAATCGTATGAATAAGGCTGAACTGATCGAAGCCATCGCTAAGGTTACTCAACAAACCAAGGCAGATACTGAGCGTACTGTCGATGCGTTTATTGACGTCGTCAGCAAGAACATCAAGAAAAAGGACGGCGGCGTGAAGCTAGTAGGCTTCGGCACATTTGCAGTGTCCGCACGCAAAGCCCGCGTTGGCCGTAACCCGCAAACCGGTGAAGAAATTCAAATCCCGGCGCGCAAAGTTCCGGTTTTCCGTCCAGGCAAAGAACTAAAAGAAGCAGTGCGCTAAGTTCTCTGGCTTCTTGAAAAAACAAAGTCCTCTGGTCGAGACCAAAGGACTTTGTTTTTATGTGAGCAGATTAATCAGAGTAAGCGTCACCGCCCTCTTCTAAAAAGTCGACCAATCGATACTTCGCGAAATTCGTCGCTGGCACGATCAGCATCTCGCCGTCACGCTCATTATCATCTTCCCGCGCTAGCAAATAGTGACCTTGATCACCAGTAGCGCTACCAGGATGGTAATTGAGGACAACAAATAATTCCTTGTTCTCACGATCAAACACACGAAAAGGAACCATCACGTAAGTCTCCCTAGAATAATAAAATGGTTAACGTAATTTACCCGGCCCCTCAGAGGTCGCGGAGAAGGTGATATCTGGGTTACGCTCTTCGAGTAGCCTTAAGCGCCATGGCTCATCTACCAAAATGGTGGGGTGATCATGCTGATCAAAGCAAACCTGCTGGCTGTTCGCAGTAATGAACCGATCCAGTACATCTGCCTTGGTGGAACTAATCCAACGAGCGACGGAATAAGGCAAGCTCTCAAATCGCACTTGAACACCGTATTCAGCAAGAATTCGGTAAACCACGACTTCAAACTGCAGAGGTCCCACTACCCCCAAGTACTGGTCGTTCGAATGGGAGGGACGGAATACCTGAACAGCACCTTCTTCGGAAAGCTGATCAAGTCCCTTACTCAGCTGTTTGGATTTTAGTGGATCACGCAATACAACGCGGCAGAAATGCTCCGGTGCAAAAACAGGAACCCCTGTGTACACTAGCGACTCGCCCTCACTCAGCGAATCCCCAATCTTAAAGATCCCAGGATCGTGAATACCGACAATATCCCCGGCGAACGCTTCGTCGACCAAGCTCCGATCCTGAGCCATAAACTGCGTTGGTCTACCAAGTCGCATTTCGCGGCCTAATCGCACGTGATAGGCCTTCATGTTGCGTTCATATCGCCCAGAACATATGCGCATGAACGCTACCCGATCGCGATGAGACGGGTCCATATTGGCTTGGACTTTAAAAATAAACGCAGTGAATTTTGGTTCATTAGCGTCCACCGTACGCTCTACCGCAACTCGCGACAGCGGCGCTGGAGCGATTTCGATCAAAGCTTCGAGCAAGGTTTGCACGCCGAAGTTATTGACCGCACTACCGAAGAATAATGGCGCCAGTCGCCCTTCCATATAAGCCTGACGGTCAAAGTCGCCGCCGGCACCAGTCAGCAACTCAATTTCTGCCAGTAGCTGCCGCGTTGCTTCTTCGCCCAACTCGGCGACTACCTCTGGACTATCTAGATCCAACCCTTTCAAAGGCACTGGTCGAGCCCGATCAGCATCTTTCTCGAAAATCAGAAGCTGATTACTAATGCGGTGGTAAACGCCACGAAAAGAAGGTCCCATTCCGATTGGCCAAGTCACGGCAAAGCAACTAATGCCGAGTACTTTTTCTATCTCGTCCATCAGATCAAACGGATCACGACCCTCTCGGTCCATCTTATTGACGAAGGCCATCACCGGAGTCTTACGCAGCGCACACACTTCAAATAGTTTCTTAGTCTGCGTCTCCACACCGTTTGCGGCATCAATTAGCATCAATGCCGAGTCGACTGCCGTCAGCGTCCTGTAAGTATCCTCAGAAAAATCCTGGTGACCAGGTGTGTCGATCAGGTTGATCTCGAATCCCGCGTAAGGGAAATTCATCACCGAACTAGTCACAGAGATACCGCGCTGCTTTTCGATTTCCATCCAGTCAGAGGTCGCAAACTTTTTCGACCTCTTGGCTTTTACGGTACCAGCCATTTGAATCGCACCGCCGTACAACAGCAACTTTTCGGTCAGCGTGGTTTTACCGGCGTCAGGGTGAGAGATAATGGCAAAGGTCCGCCGCTTGGCGATTTCTCTTTGTAATTCGATCGACATATTTTGAACCTACTCTTTGAACCTATACTGCGATGGCGAAATCGGGACGCCCGGTAAGCCGATCATGATTGGCTATGTGCGGAAACTAAGCTCTGCCAAGGCCGGAGTCACTATAGCGAGTTCTGTAGTCTCAGTTGCGATCATCTTGAATGGTGCGGCAAAGTTAGGTAGTAACGCCGGTTGTCCCTGGAGTATGGTCTCACCATTGACCACCACTGCTCCACTCAACGTCAACAATGCACCGTAACCATCCTCTATGACCAGGGTCAGCTGAGCGCCGGCCGGAAGCGAGCAAAGCACGGTCTTATAGTATGGATTCGCCGGAAACTCACGCACAGAAACACCACCGCTAAAACGGTGCTCGGTCGGTTGGCGTCGCAGAGTGGCGACGAAGGCCTCACCCACCTGCCGCTCCGGATCCACCAAGGGCAAACTCTCATCCACATGGAGTGGGCGCGCCTGGCCGTTGGTCATATCAAGACGACCCTGGGCATCGTACCGACGCCCCCAATCCCAAAGCCGGTAGGTCTTGCCCGCCTGGCCGGTCAAAATGCGCTGTGGTTCTAGCAGAGTGACGCCACCGCCAATCGCATGGGGAACGCCAGGTTCGATCTCAAAGTAATCACCGGGTTTGACTGCGACAAAATGTAGTAAATCACGGGCTGAAGCGCCATCGAGCAACGCCGCGCGCAAAGCCTCGCGCGTCATCGAACGAGCAAATCCCAAGTAGATTCCGGCACCTGGGGCTGCGCGCAGGACCAGCCAGGACTCTGGTTTGCCACATTCTCCCGCCTTTAAATGCGAGTCATGATCTGCTGGGTGAACTTGCAGCGACAGTGGCTCGGCAGCATCCAGCAACTTCAGGAGGATCTCGCAGGTCGCTCCGGATGCAGCAAGACGTGGCGAGAGTATTGCTTCCGGCCACTTTTGCACAGCTTCAAGGAGAGTCTCCCCAGTCGCCAAAATACGCGAGGGGAAGGCTGGATCGCAGGAGAATTCCCATGACTCACCGATGACCGTGTCATCTGCTGCCTTCACGACACTCTGCTTATAGGTGGAAGCTATGACCTGGCCGCCCCACGGCGTCCTTGCTAGAGGGGTAAAATTATCGGGACTCAGCAGTACTGGCCGACGCAACCATGCCGGAGTATCAGGCTTCATTAAACACCCGCCGGAAATAGGCGCGACTCGCACAGCTCTATGAGAGTGTGAATCACTTTAATGTGGAGTTCTTGGATCCGATCGGAGTACTGAGTGCCACCTGGAGTGCAGATATTAATATCGGCATGCGGCTCAAGTTTACTGCCCGGCTTACCAGTCAACGCGATCACCTTCATGCCGGCCGCGCGAGCTGTTGTTGCTGCTGCCAAAATATTGGGACTGTTACCCGAGGTGCTAATGGCGAGAAGGACATCACCACGCCGACCATGCGCTTCGACAAAACGCGAGAAGACCGAATCAAAACCAAAATCATTAGCGGCACAGGTCAAATGCGCCGGATCGCTGATAGCCATCGCTGGCAGCGCTGCTCGCTCGCGGCGAAATTTACCCGATAGCTCCTCTGCAAAATGCATAGCATCGCACATCGAGCCACCGTTGCCGCAGCTGTAGACACGCCCACCATTTTGGAAGGTTTTGACTAGTAACTCGCCGGCGGCAGCAACGGCAGCCAAAGCAGCGTCATTTTTTCTCAGATTAGCTAGCGCGTCCGCAGCGCTGGTCATAGCTGCATTTACCAGGTCAATCATCGTCTGCCTCCACTATGCCCGCAGTCTACACCAAGCTAACGGCGCGACGCGATAGCGGAAAGCGACCCTAAATTGGGCGCAATAGAGTAGCACCCACCGCCAACCCGATATCGCTTTGCTCTGGAGAGCCGTAATCTGCTAGTGATGCATGGTAAATTTAGCGCGAAAGGGATTCGCTTTGACTACCAGCACAACCACCTTAGGCAAGAATCAGCACGCAACACTAGCCGGTGGCTGCTTTTGGGGAGTTGAGGAGCTACTGCGCACCTACCCCGGCGTCATTAGCACCTGCGTCGGCTACACTGGGGGGCAGCTTGCCAACCCAAGTTATGAGCACGTTAAAACGGGCCGCACCGGCCATGCCGAGGCGATCGATATCACATTCGACCCCGCCAAGTTAAGCTACGAAGATTTATTACATTTTTTCTTTAATCTGCACGACCCGACGACCTTAAACAGGCAGGGCAACGACCGCGGCAGCCAGTACCGATCAGCGATTTTTTACCACGACGAGGCCCAACGCCTCACCGCTGAAGCGGTAAAGGCAAGTGTGGATGCTTCTGGCAAGTGGCCAAAGCCTGTAGTCACCGAAATGATTACCGCAAGCACCTTCTACCCGGCAGAGGACTACCATCAGAAGTACCTCGAGAAGAATCCGGGCGGATACACCTGTCATTATATAAGAGATTGAGCGGTGATGACCGCTATTGACTGGTCATGGTGCCGCTTTTGCCATAAACTTCAGCACTGAGGCGGCTGAGGTTCGGATGAGATCCATCGGCTCTATGTCATTGCGTAGTCGTTCGTAGGGTGTTCGATGTCGTATCAAAAATTTCTCGTTGATAATACGGTCTGCTCGCGTCGCTTTCACATCACATTTGATGACGAGGCTACACCAGTCGCTAAAGTCGAAGTCAAATGTCCGTATTGCGATATTGCAGTGTTTAGCGCAACTAATCACGCGCCAGTCAAATTAGCGCGTGAGGAAAACTTGGTGAAGACCTCCGCCTTAGCAGAGATTGTGGTTACGGAATGCGCCTTTGAGGACAAATTGTCCCAGCGCACGATTCCACAGTTGCAAGGCAAAGACTCCCACGTGTACCCGCAGGCCGCGCCTAAGTCTGCGCCCTCGTCGCGTTGAGCGGTCAGCGTGGAGCAGTAGTCATCATCGATCCGGCACGTCATACGCCGGAGTTAGACGGCTTTAACCGTTTAGCACGCACGTCTCCTCTGCCACTTACTTATCATCTACCAGCTATGCACGGCATGGACTCTCTGCAAGCCGAGGACATGACCACTGCTCGCGGCGTCATTATCTTCGGCAGTGCCTCTAGTGTGAACGAACGCCTACCGTGGCAACTGCAACTTGAAGAATGGTTGATGCCACACCTGCAAAGGGGGCTACCAACTTTGGGGATTTGCTACGGTCACCAAATGTTGGCTTATATGTTTGGCGGTAAAGTCGATTACGTCTTCCCGGATCAACGCAAACATCTCGGCAGTCGTACAGTAGTAATGAACGCTACCTCTTGTTGGCCCGAAGCTGAGGGCGAGCTGATGGTGTCCCATAATGAAATGGTAGTACTGAAGCCTAAGGATATGACGGTGATCGCGCGCAGCGACGCCATCACTATTGACGGCCTAGCCCACAATCACTTGCCAATCTGGTCTTTACAGCCGCACCCTGAAGCCACACTTGCCTTCCTAAAGCAGCATCAATTACCACTCGAGCCTGACCACAGCGCATTTAGCTTTGGCCAAGACCTTGTAAATCGCTTCCTAAACTATGCTGCGAGCCACCCTATTTAGGCTAGTTTTGGCCCTCAGACGCGCCCCTAGGCAATAAACGCCGGGGGCATGTAATTTTTTATATGAAGTAATTACAGACACTTAACCAATTCACGGACACTAGCCGCTAAACTTTGCCGACCAGCCGTCGATGAGTCCTCAAGAGCACATGATGTTGCTCTAGAAGATTAATGACAGGAGGTCAGGTTATGGGTTTGCGAATCCGCACGAATATTGCGTCATTGAATGCGCAGCGCCGACTTGGGAACGCGACAGATGCGATGGGTAACTCCGCCGCAAAATTAGCGTCCGGCGAACGTATCAACAAAGCTGCAGACGATGCAGCGGGCTTGGCAATGTCAGAGAACTTGCGCGCTGATGTGCGCTCTCTGAACCAAGCTAAACGAAACGCCCTAGACGGCGTCTCGGTGCTACAGACCGCAGAGGGCGGTCTGACGGAAACCACCAACATGCTGGTCCGCCTGCGTGAATTGGCGGTTCAGTCAGCCTCCGATACGATCGGCACCCGTGAACGGGGATTCCTCGATGAGGAATACCAGGCACTCAAATCAGAGATCGACCGGATTGCTAACTCGACTGAGTTCAACGGTACGCGTCTTCTGGTCGGTGCCACCAACATTGCCGACGACATGCACAAAGGCGAGAACCAGTTCCCGCTAGAAGTACAGATCGGCAAAGACTATTACCGGCAGTCTGATGCCCTCGATGCAAAGAACCCGGTCAACATCATTAGGCTTGATCTTAACAAGCTCAATGCTTTCTCGACCGGCGAGAATTCTCTGCAAATCAACAAGACCATGGCGGGCGAAGACGTCGCAGGCATTAGCGAGAAGAAAGATGCTCAGTTGAGTATCGGACGCCTCGACGAAGCAATCACCACGGTCAACCAGTATCGATCTTACCTTGGTGCTGTGCAGAATCGAATGACGTCTGCCATCAGCAACTTAGGTGTGTCCGTTGAGAACTTGGATACAGCTCGCAGTCGGATCCGCGATACAGACTTCGCTGCCGAAACCGCCGAGTACACCAAGGCCAAGATCCTGCAACAAGCAGGTACCTCGGTCCTGGCGCAGGCGAATCAGCAGCCGAACGTGGCACTGGGCTTGCTACAGAATATGTAAGCTGGGCCTCTGTAACCAAACTGGTATCCAGTGTCTTGACAGTTCCGTCATTAATCTAACGCAGGGGGAGGATCCCTCCCCCTGCGTCCCTAGGCAGAGTTCGTCCTATCTCTGATGATCAGAGGCTAGGTAGTGCTACGCCTGCGGCGCAACCGTGCCCGCGCTCCTTCGACCGCACTGAAGGCACAGGGAACGACGACTAGAGTGAGTGCAGTTGACATTAACAAACCGCCAATCACTGCTACGCCTAACGGCGAACGAGCTTCACCGCCCGTACCGTGGCCTAGGGCAATGGGAATCATCCCACCGCCAGCTGCAAAGGTCGTCATCAAGATCGGACGGAGACGGATCGGACCAGCCTCGAGTAGTGCAGACTTAACATCCAGACCCTCGTTGATTCGTTGCATAGTAAAGTCGATGAGCAAAATCCCGTTCTTGGTCACAATCCCCATGAGCAGGATAATACCGATCATCGTGTACACCGACATGACTTGACCAGTGAGAAGTAGAGAACCAAAAGCACCCGTAAGCGATAGAGGCAAAGCAGCCATGATGACCAAAGGTGCCAAGTACCGCTCATACTGTGCACAGAGGATCATGAAGACCAAAAGCACTGCCAAGCCAAGCGCCTTTAACATCGCTGATATGGACGACTTCATCGTGTCGGCCTGCCCAGATAACGTATAGGTTATCGTGGGCGGTAGATTTGTTTTAAGGTACGCATTGAGTGTACCAACTGCACCGTTTAAATCCTTCCCGGTGAAGTTGGATAAAACCGTGATCTGACGAAGTCCATCGAATCGAGCGATAGCAGATGGCGCCACTGATGGAATAATTCGCGCCACTGAGCCCAAAGTTAACTGCTGACCCAAGCGACTGATCATCGTGACGCTAGCTAAATCCTCAGCTGTTAGTCTGTCTTGATCAGAAATCCGCAACCGAACATCAAATGAATTTCCGTGATCATCAATCTCCGAGATCTTATCGCCCTCAAAAAGAGACCGCACGATCATCCCGACTTGAGCAGCCGACACACCTACATCAGCAGCTCGCAGCGGATCTACCTCGATCCTAAATTCCTTTTGTTCCTTAGCTTTGCTTGTTGAGACGTCAACTGTGCCAGGTACTTCTTTTTTGAGAAAATCAGCAACCTTATCGGTGAAAACCGCTAGTTCGTCATACCGATCAGACTTGAAAATATATTGAATGGGCTGCGCTTTACCGCCACCGGCCCCACCGGACTCGCTTACGTCTAGCTCCGCCCCAGATACAGCATACTTAGGTAGCAGCTCCTCACGCATCCGTGACATCAACTCAAACTGAGTATAATTACGGTCATGCTTATCGACGAGTAGGACGTTTAGCACAGCCTTATTCGGCTTTTTCTCCGATCCAGCAGCGATCGCCGTGACCACTCGGGAGACACCAGGGTAAGCCCTAATAGCATCGACTAGTGCCAAGGATTTATTTTTCGTCTCATCAATCGTTGTCCCTTCGGTAAGGGTGTAGTTGATATTGAACTCAGACTTATCCTCTTGCGGAAAGAATGCCACGGGGACAAATTTAAGCAGCACGGCGCTTAGAATAAACGTAGCGAAACCGCCAGCGAGCGTGATTGCGCGATGATCCAAGCACCAGGTCAGCGTCGCGCGGTAACCGTTATCGATCGCCACCAAAACGCGCTCCACCGCTTCCCACATCTTAAGTTTGATCCCACCGTGCGGCTTGTGCTCACCTGCCCCTTCTTTGAGCCAACGTGATGCCATCATCGGTGTCAGAGTGAAGGCAACAAACAAGGAGATGGTTACCGCAAAAGTAACAGTAAGTCCGAATTGAAAGAAAAACCGACCGATAATACCTTCCATAAAGGCCACAGGAACGAACACGGCGCAAATCGTGAGCGTAGTCGCAAGTACGGCGAAACCGATCTCTGATGTTGCGTCGTTAGCAGCCTGAGGTCCACTTTTGCCCATAGCCAGGTGTCGCGCGATGTTTTCAATCACGATGATAGCATCGTCGATTAGAAGTCCAATCGACAGAGAAAGAGCCAAGGTCGACATGACATTGAGGGTAAAGTGCATGAAATCGAGAAAGGCAAAGGTCGCAATTACGGCTGTTGGTAGTGCTAAGGCACTGATGATCGTAATCTGCAAATCTCGCAAGAATATCAGAACAATTAACGTTGCGAGCACCGCCCCGAGCACAAGGTCAAGCTTAACAGCGTCAATCGATCCTTTAATGTACTTGGAGTTATCGGTGACTACTTCAAGCTTAACGCCTTTGGGTATCTGAGTACTTAACTTAGCAAGCGCAGCGCGCGCCTCATCAGCTACAGTATTCGTGCTCGATCCAGCCTGCTTTTGAATACTGAGCAAGATAGTCGGCATACGATCGACAAAACTCGCTGTCTCTTCTTCAGCAATAGCGTCCTTAACCTCGGCGACATCACTGATAATCAATCCGCGTTGCTGTGCACCGATCACCGGCAGCGCAGCAATTTGTATACCGTCAGCGACGCGATTCTTAATACGCAGAGAGAGAAAGTTTTTTGGATCTTGAACCTTACCAGCAGGCACATCGGCGTTCTCCTCCTGCACGGAGGCAATAATGTCTGCTGGAGTTAAGCCAAAACTCGCTAGCTTCTTCCGGTCTACATAAATCTGCACTTCCCGGGGCCTGATCCCTGCTGTCTGAACCTGAGCCACACCAGGCACCCGCTGCAAGGCCGGGAGGATCGTGTCTTTCGCCACCTGTGACAACGTACCGTAACTTAGGCCCTCACCGGTCATGGCGATATTTAGAATTGGAGCACCGCCAATATCAAGCTTTTGGATGACTGGCGTTTTTGCTTCCGCTGGCAATTTTGAGATCGCGGCAAAAACTTTGTCGCGCACTTCCTGCGCCGCCTGATCGACCTTCTTCTCCAACTTAAATTGTAAAATCACAGTAGCTAAACTGGGATAGGCAATCGATGACAACTTTTCAAGCCCCGCTAAGCCATTTACGGCATCCTCTAGGGGCTTCAAAACGCGTTGCTCCACCGAGGTCGGATCGGCACCCGGATAGACCACTGTCACAGTAACTACGGGAAAGTCGACTTCAGGAAACTGGTCAACCGGTAACCGCGGTAGCGAGAATAGACCGAAGACCACCAGCACCAAGTTGAGCATGGTGGCGAATACCGGGCGCCGGATCGAAACTTCCGATAAAAACATAAACTACTCCAGATGTGCTCATGCATTCATGGCGAGGTGGCCTTTTGTCCCCCACGCAATAACTTACTCAATCGTGGCTTCAGCATAAGTTCCAGGCACTACTTTTTGATCGTAAGCAAGAAACTTGGCGATCACCTGGAAAGTCCGTGATTTTTCATTAATCACTGGCACGATTCTTGTGACCTCGCCTTTGCCCGTAAATCCGGCAGAAGGAACGGATATTTTAAGTGGAGACCCAACATGAATCTGACCCATGAGACGCTCCGGTGCAGACAGGGCGATTTCGGGTTCAGAAGTATCGTAAATCTCTACCACTGGTGACGGCGGCATGACTTGCACTGGCTCGCCATCGAATTTCAATTGAGAGGACACTACGCAGTCATAGGGTGCCGTTAGTTTGGTATCTTTCAAAGCCAAATCCGCTTGCTCCAGATCAAGCTCCGCGAGCCTCAGGCCAACCCTCGCGAGATCGAAACCTGACTTAACTTTATCAAAGTTACTGGCTGTCGAAGCATTAGCCTTCTTCAGCTCCTGCTCACGCTGGAGTTCTTTTTCGGCAGCAGCAAATTGTACGCGTGCACTGTCTCGGCGTGCCTTTGCTAACTCAACTCGAACGACAAAGTCACGGTCGTCCACAGTCGCAATCACCTGCCCTTCCTTCGCTTGAGTACCGGGCTTTAACGGCACAGATTTAATGAATCCGGATACGCGGAAGGTTAACTGCGAGTGACGCATGGCGCTGACTTGTCCGGTGAGACGATAATCAACTGCAGAAGATGTAGTGATTGGAGCTGCGCCTCCGGGCCCAGCGGTTGCAACCGAAGCGCCGGACTCCGTTGCTGTTCCTTTAGCTTCAGCAGCCGTGCTCGGCGCGGCAACAGGGGAAGCTGCTGGAGCGGCCGTGGCGGGAGCAGCTGGCGTGGTCACGGCGGGCTCCGCAGTCGGTGCTGCCGCAGTTGCCGGGACCTCGCCCTTTGGCGGCAACGAGGCTTTGCCATCGCCCGAGCTATGGCACCCCATCAACCCGAGTAATACTGATCCCGTGACCGCCCAATTCTTAATGGCCCAGTTCTTATTGACCCAATGTGAACGTGTCATAGTGTTGCCTTTCATAATTGCGGTTGCTCGAGGCCTAGGGCCTTTTGCGTTTTTAAATTCCAAGCGACTAAATCGGTCTGAGCACTAACCAAACGAGCCTGCGCGGCGTCGCGAGCATTTTGTGACATCAGCAACTCTGAGCTAAGAATAGCTCCCGTCTTAAACCGCACAGCTTGAATCCGGTATACTTCTTCAGCTTGTGTCACGGCCAACTCGGCGGCAGCCAATGCCTCTTGCGAAGCACTAAAATTAGCCAATGCCTGCTGCACGTCCAAGCGGACCATCTTCTCAACGTTTTGTTGTGCCTCTTCAGCAGCAACTTGGCTCTGAGCCGCTTCCCGAACGGCGAAGGCTGATGATCCATTGGTCCACAAATCCCAGCTAGCATTGACACCGTACGTATGCTGGAGCGCCTGAGATCCAAGTGCCAATTGGCCGATGGTTCTATCGACTTTGGCAAACACATTCACAGATGGCACGTATTGAGCATAAGCGAATTTCTTGCCGTAGCCAGCAAGAGCTACGCCAGCCTCCGCTTGTTTACGCTCTAGCCGCCTATCTGTAGCTGCAGCTAATGCTTTATCAAGTGTCGGTGGCGGCAAAAGTTTTGGCAGATTACCTTTCAGCACTAATTTAGCTTCGAGAGGTAAACCCAGTGCCTCGCGTAGCGCAGCAAAAATGGTGTCGCGACCAGCACGAGCCTTAGCCAGACCACTCCTAGACTCGGAGATAGCAAGCTGCAGCCGCAAGCTATCAGCATGATTCAGGCGACCAGCACGCTCCATTGCGGCGCCGTCGTTGGCCTGACTTGTCGCTACTTGAACCGCAAACTCAGCAATTTCTAACTGGCGCTGCATTTCGTAGGCCTTAAGCCACAGGTCAGTGGCCTGAAATGCAACATCCGCGCGCACCTGCTTCAACGCCAGTTCCTTGAGATCCTCCTGCTTACCATCAAAGCGGGCCTTGGTAACTAATGCATAGCCACCGGTGATAGGCTGAGCAACTGTCAGCGATGCTGTGCGGGTAAGCTCTGGTCTGATGATGATGGGCTGGGACCCAAAAGACGCTTTTACTGGTTCGCGCAGGTGAATCTCATTGTACTCACCTTTTACTCGCGGTCCAACGTCAGCCCAAGAAGCTCGGCGATGCTCAGTTTGCGCGTTACGCTCAGCTTCTGCCTGCCTTAACTTGGGCGATTTACCAAGGGCAAGCTGAGTCGCATCCTTGATATCTACGCCAATGGCGGTCGGATCGATGGGCTTCACCTCTGCACGAATATCCGCAGACTGCTCCGCTGCCAGGCCGACCTCAGTTGCGGCTAAGCAACAGGCAAATAAAAACAACTTATTGTTTGCCATTTGACATCCCTTGGTTAGTACTAGCGACCCAATGGCTCGCTTTATGATTCAGATCTTTGAATTCGCAGTATCGTAGAATAGCGGAGTCAGTCATACCGATGGCTCGCAGCATAAAGCGCAAAAATTGCTCAATGAGTTCGTCGTTGCTGACGCTATATGGAACTACTTGCGTCGAAGGTAGACGATGAAGACGCATAGATACGAACATGTGATGGCAAAACCAAAAACTTAAATCATCAGGCATGCCGGTAATAACAATGTCACCACTGGAACGAGCCGCAACTAGGCTGGCTTCCATCATCGCCGCATAACGCATGGCAGCGCGCTCGACGAAAAGACGCGAGAAAACGCCGTCGTGCAGTAGGCTCTGCACCATCAGCCGCGGAAACATCTCCTCACGGCCGCTGTCCAGATTGATCTTTTCGACCACCACCTTCGCCTGGAAGAAAAGTAGACTGACTAGCGTTTCCGTAGAGGGTGTTAACGCCGCAAAGAGCTCCTTAAGCTCCGAGTTAGTCTGGCAGCAGTGATCTTGCACCTCTTCATAGAGCGCCTCTTTACTGGGGAAGTGCCGATAAAGCAGAGCCTCAGAAACACCCGCAGTCGCCGCAAGCTCCTTTGTCGTGACGCCTTTAAAGCCCTCTTGAGCAAAAAGAGGCACGGCCGCCTCGATAATGGCATGCCGCCTATCAGCCGCCGTAAGCTTCTTTTTAGACTGCTCTTTTACTTTTTTTATTCTAGAAGTCACAGGGCTTTACCTACTTGAGTAAGTATTTACTTACATGAATTTGACAGGCTTGCCAAGCCCTCAACGCCCTCGCGTGCCGCTTTGACAAGGACTCGCTACTGGCATAAACCTAATAGAACTCGCAGTAGCCCAAGAACATTATGAGGTTTTTTGCATGCCTACCAAGGCGGTTCAAATTATCGGCGTGCCGCTAGACCTAGGTGCCAACATGCGTGGCGCCAACATGGGGCCGTCCGCAATCCGTATTGCCGATCTGCACCATAAAATCTCGGTCCTCGGTTACCAACCCTATGACAGCGGTGACCTACCAGTGCCGGTTAGGGACACCCTACCAGCATCAGCCAATGAGGAGCGCTACCGCACCCAGATTGCCAGTGCTTGCCGCAACCTAGAAAGCGAAGTGCATCAGGCCCTTACCCTAGACCGAATACCCATCGTCCTTGGGGGTGATCATTCTATCGCTATCGGTACCATCGCCGGGGTAAGCCGTTTTTTTCGGGAAAAAAATCAGAATATTGGCTTGATTTGGATAGATGCTCACGCTGACTGCAACACACCGCAGTCCTCCCCTTCCGGCAATATTCATGGCATGCCTCTGTCGATTGCCCTCGGCCATGGCTACCCTGATCTCGTCGATATCGGTGGCAAGGGCGCGAAAGTTAAGTCGGAAAACGTCGCACTGATCGGCATCCGCACCCTCGATGGAGCCGAGAAGGATATCCTTCGCCGCAGTGGTATTCGTTACTTTACCATGCGAGAAATAGACGAACGTGGTATGCACGCCGTCATGAAGGATGCGGTGGCAGTTGCCAGTCAAGGGACGGCAGCTATACATCTATCCTTCGACATCGACGGCATCGATCCGGCCTCAGCACCTGGAGTCAGCACACCAGTTACCGGTGGTATCAGTTACCGAGAAGCTCACCTCGCGCTGGAAATGATCGCCGATACCGGGCTGCTCCGATCGATGGAATTTGTAGAATTAAATCCGATGACGGATCTCGCACATAAAACCGCCCAGCTAACCGTCGAGCTGGTGCAATCAGCCCTCGGCAAAGCCATTGTCTAATCTCGATTCTAATTCCAAACCATTATCGTCACCGCGCCAATGCTTCACCCGACTGACCCAGTCTGGCGGAGCTAGGCGGGGTCGTCTGCAGCTAGCTCACGGCACGGTGGAAACGCCAGTATTCATGCCGGTTGGGACTGTTGGTGCTGTAAAAAGCCTGACCCCCGAGGATCTTCGCACAATCAACGCCAGTATCATTCT
>Ga0315274_10001260_pt1 | contig 38966 bp, 26 predicted proteins | sample YL17G02_20_MG_FD_203700 | JGI IMG/M metagenome (GOLD analysis project Ga0315274, IMG submission 203700) | Sediment microbial communities from Yellowstone Lake, YNP, Wyoming, USA - YL17G02_20 | ecosystem: Environmental > Aquatic > Freshwater > Lake > Sediment | place: USA: Wyoming | collected...
AGCGAAGGGCAGCGCAATGGAGAGGCCGAAGCGAAGAGGGCGCGTTGGACGGCGATCGAAATGCCCGTACCGGGTCGAGATCTGTGCGCCGAACGCCGCTGTTCTGTCGCCTTCTTGGATCATCCGTCCAATCCTGAACATCCCGTTGCTTGGCGTGTGGATGGGCAGCTGGGAGTGTCGCCGAGCCGTTGCATCGCCGGGGAGTGGAGTCTAGGGGCCGGCGAATCCACGGTGTCGCGCTACCGTTTGCTCTTCCGTTGCGGGGCGGCGGACCTGACACGCATCGAACGCGAATGGCGGAGATTTGCTCAGACATGAGGAGGACCCCGGTGAACAGTGCCATCGTCGTACATCCTGATTTCGATCACACCTGGCCGTGGGCGGCGGACCGCTTGCGCGAGATCTGGGCCGCCCAGGGACCGGTGCAGTTTGTGCGTCTGCCGCACGGCGAGAGAGCACTGGCGCACACCGTGCTCAAGGATGCGGAGAACGTGCGCCGACTGGCATGCTTGGGCGTAGCCTTCACGGAAGAGAGTCTAGCCGAAATGACGGGACTTCGCGAGCTGGCGGCGAGTCTTCCAAGAGACGGCGCTCTGCCGGCGGAACTTGAGCGCGCCGGCGTAAGGCTGATCTGGCATAAGACCGAGGGTTTCTGGGGGCAGTCGGTTGCTGAATTCGGCTTGGCGCTCACCCTTTGCGGCCTGCGCCGGATCGCCCAGACCCACCACAATGTGATCGCCGACCTAAAGGACTGGAACTACGCTCAGCCCGACGGGATAGGTCGGCCCGGAGGGCGGGGCCAGCAGTTCGGCGACGACGCGCGCTTCACCAACGGCACGCTCGAAGGCAAGCGCGTCCGAGTCGTCGGGGTGGGCAATATCGGGAGTCGCTATGCGAACTTCTGCCATTTCCTGGGGGCGAACGTTGCGGCGTGGGACCCGCTCGCGGGCGAACCGTGCTTTCATCGTTCGGGCGCGCGGCGAGAGCGCTTCCTGGATCGTCTCGTTCAGGACGCGGAGATCTTTGCCCCCATGCTGCCCCTTACGGTAGAAACAGAAGGACTCGTGAAGGCCGAGCATATTCGGGCTTTGCCGAAGGGGTGCCTTGTGGTGATGGTGACGCGGGCGAGAATCTGCGACTGCGAGGCGCTCTATGAACGCGTGCTCGGCGACGAGCTCGCCTTGGCGGCGGACGTGTTTGACCACGAGCCGCTGGAAATCGGACATGCGCTGCTGGGCAGACACAACGTCGTGCATACGCCGCACAACGCGGGGCGCACCAAGGAGGCGAACTTCCGGTTCGCCGAGATGCTGGCCGAGCAGTTCGCTCCGGCGCCGGCAGGTCCTTGGCCGGACGCTCTCCGATAGAAGGCCGTAGCGGACCGAGGAGCCCGCGCCGCCGAGCGGCGCATCAAAACCTCGCGGCAATGATCCGCGTTACGGAACGCGACGGCGATCGAGGCTTGGGCCTCTCGGGGCTCCTTGCCAATGAAGGCGTGTCGGCCTCGCTGCCTGGTTCCGCCCTTCGCTTGGGGCGCTGATCCTGCCAGGCTCAGGCCCTAGAATGCGCAGGTTGGAGGCCTCGACCACATTCGAGAGGGGAACGGGAGATCATGATGAGTGGAATGAAGCGCGATGGTTTCGCGGCGCCCGTCGGCCGTCGCGCGCTGTATGCCTTGATTGTTCTGCATTTCCTCTTGGCAACGGGATGCTCGACGTTCATCGAACATGGCGCCGTCACTCTCCCGTCTCTCCTCGAAGAAATGACGGACCGCGACGCGATTGCGCGATTCCCCGACCCGCCCTACACGTGCAGGCAGGCGAGCAGCTTCGACCGCCTGTCGGTGGCGCCCGACAAGCCCGGATGGTTCGCCAACCACGACACCTCGCAGTTCATCCGATCCGAAAATCGCGACGGGCGAACGGAATGGGTGATGATGGACGCGGAAGGCCCGGGGTGTCTCGCGCGGCTGTGGGTCGGGGGGCTCAAGCCGGACGGGAAGTTGCGCATCTATATCGACGGGGCCGAAACACCCGCCGTCGAAGCGGACGCCTACGAGCTTCTGACGGGGCAAGGCTTCGTTCCCAAGCCGCTCGCCTTCGAGTGCGGCAAAGGCGGCGGCGAAAACCCGGGCGGGTTGAACCTCTACCTGCCGATCCCGTATCGCCGGCGGTGCAAAATGACTTACGACGGTGCGTCGGCCGGCGTCAAACCGGGCGAAACGAGGGGTTTCGGGTTCTGGTACAACGCTGAGTACCGCACTTACGCGCCGGGGACCCGCGTGCGCGGCTTCTCCATGGCCGACTTCGAGAGGGCCCACCGCAAGGTTGATCGCGTTGCCGCGCTCCTTTCCCCCGCCGGCAAACCGGAGGGGATGAGTTGGCGGTCAGACGCCGGCGTTGAGAATGGAGAAGGGGTCTCTCGAACGACTGGCCTCGAAAAGACAGTCCAGCCCGGGGGACGAGTCTCCGCCCTCCTCCCCGCCGGTCCCGCGGCGATCCATTTCCTGCGGATGCGGCTCGGGCGAAGCGATGAGGAAACACTGCGCTCCACCATTCTGCGGATCGCGTTTGACGGCAAGGAGACCGTTCGCTGCCCCGTCGGCGATTTCTTCGGCTCGGGGCAAGGGCTGAATCCCTTCAGCAATTGGCGCCAGTCCGTCGAGGCAGACGGCACGCTCACCTGTTTGTGGACAATGCCGTACCGGAGAACCGCCCGCTTGACGGTGATCAACGAAGGCGCCGCGGGCGTTCCCGTCAGCCTGCGCGCCGCGACAGGGCCATGGGAGTGGGATGAACGCTCCATGCACTTCCACGCGGTGTGGCGTCATTGCGATCCTCTTGTCGGGAACCTGTACGACCACAATTACGTCACTCTCGAGGGGAAGGGCGTTTATGCGGGGGATGGCCTGACCGTGCGGACGTCCGAAGATCAATGGTGGGGTGAGGGAGATGAGAAGATCTATGTGGACGGCGAGGGATTCCCATCCCATTTCGGCACGGGAACGGAAGACTACTACGGGTACGCGTGGGGAGGCATGACGCTTTTCCAAAGCCCTTTCTGCTGCCAGCCGCGCGCCGAGCGGCCAGGCGTTACCGTCGTGTCGCGCGCGCGTTCCCTGGACGCCATTCCCTTCACCCGGTCCCTCGTTGTGGACCTGGAGGTCTGGAGTTGGGGCGATCCGCGAAACAACGGATACTCCTCTCCCGTTTACTGGTACGCGCGGCCCGGCGTCTCCCATTCCTTCCGGGAATCCAAGCCGGCGAAGCGCCCGAGCAAGATCGCGGGCGCGATCGAATTCGAGGACCTCAAGCCTTCGGCGAAGACCGAAGATCTCCAAATCCAGACTCAGACGCATGCGCAGTACGGATGGTCCAACGACGAACAGCGCCTGGTCCGGGCGCATAGGGCGGGCGATTTCGTCGAGTACAAGATCCCCGTCCCCGAGACCGCTCGGCGCAAGATCGTTCTGCGCGGCACGAAAGCCAAGGACTACGGCAACTGCCGCATTTCCGTGAACGGCGGAGCGATCGCCAAGGTCTTCGACTTCTACAGTCCTGACGTCATCTCAACAGGCCCCATTCCCCTCGGCGAATTCACGCCTCGCAACGGCGCGATCCTCCTGCGCTTCGAGGTCATGGGCGCCAACGCCAAGGCCGAGGGCGCCAAGTACTTCCTCGGACTTGACTGCGTCGTCCTCGAGTGAGCCTCCGCGAGCAAGTGCAACGCCCCGGAGCCGCGCCGGGACGCCGGCATGCACCATGGCGGCCGCCGTGGGCTGTCGCCGGCTGCATTCCCCGTGCGAACGGCTCGGGGGACGGAGCGCAGGTGGGGCAGCGGGGGCCGTCGCCTCGGCGACGCGCGTTTCCTTGGCCCATCTTCAGGCGAACTCGTGAGGGTGGCGCTTCTTCAGTTGCGGCACGGCCCAGCCGCGGCCGGTTTTCTCGAGACGCTCGCAGTACCTGCGGAGCTGACCGCTGGCGTGGCACGGGCCGCCCTCGCGGATCACGGTCCAGAGCGGATCTTCGGTCCACGGCATAGACCTCATCATCTCCTGATGCCACTGCTCGAGGCGGCGGGCCCCTTCGCCGCACAGCTCGGGCTTCTCCGGCGCCAGATCGCGCTGCTCGTAGGGATCGTCGGCCAGGTTGAAGAGCATCTCGTCGGGGAAGAGCCGGTAACCGTCATGGTAAGTGCGGATGTAAAGCCAATCGTCCATCCGCACCGAACGCTGGCAGACGTGGGCGCACTGGCTGATGACAAGGAATTGGCGGCCGCAACCCTTCCCCTCGAGAAGAACGGGGGCGTAGCTCGCGCCGTCCCAATCCGGTTCGGGCTTTTCCCCGAAGAGATCGGCAAGGGTGGGGGCGAGGTCCAGGCTGTAATGGAGCCCCCTATCGACGTGACCCGATTTGCAGCCCGGCCAGCGGACGATCATGGGAATGCGGCAGGTGGGCTGGTCGGCTGTGGCGTGTTCGCCGTAGATGGCGAACTCGCCCATGTTCTCGCCGTGATCGCTGGTGATGATGACAGCCAGATCGTCCATGACGCCTTTCTCCTCGAGGGCGTCGAGAATCCGCCCGATGTGGCTGTCCATGTAAGCAATGCCGCAGTCGTAGCCGTCAACCATGCGCCGCAGGTCCGTCATGTTGCGGATCTCGGCGGGGTGGCGGGGAAAGTTCGGGTTCGGCGTGCTGTCGTACATCATGACTTCGCGCGCCGTGTGGGGGCCGACCGCTTGCTGGTGCCCCTCGACAACCTCTTCGGTGAGCCACTCCGGCAGAGGGTCGTTCTCGAAGGGATTGCCGAAGCTCTCGGGCGCGCGGTAGGGCGTGTGGGGGTCCCAGTAGTTGACATGCAGAAGCCAGTGGTCCTCCTTCGCGTGGCGCTCGATCCATTCGAGCGCGGTGGGCGTGACATCTTCAGCCGATTCCATGCCTCCCTTGCCGGTATTGTACATTTCGTCGAATCCGGCGTAGAACCACCACGCGCTGTGGCGCTCGGCGAAAGGACTGATCGAGACGGTGCGCAGGCCGACCCTCTTGGCGAGAAAGAAAGGAATCTGCTCCTGGCTCAGAGGATTGCGAAAGTGGCGCTGTCCGGGATCGAAGCGCATTTCGGTCGCCGTGCGGCTGTGGCCGACGACGCCGGTGTGAATGCCGAAGCGCCCGCTTATCAGCGCCGCTCGCGACGGGAGGCAGGGGGCGTCGGAGCAGTAATAGTTGTCGAATCGCACGCCTGTGGCCGCGATCCGGTCTATATTGGGCGAGGTGTTGCGATGGTAGCCGTAGCAGTTAAGGTGGTCGGCGCGCAACGTGTCCAAGTCCAGAAAGAGAATTCGCATGGATTCAGATCCCCTTCAAGAAGCCGTTTCCCCGGCAGGGGCGTGCTCCCATACTCGAAGCTTCCGCAGAAGGCGGCGGAAGGCTGGCCCGGGGATCGCCCGCCGCTTCTTGGGCGGGCGCTCGGGCGCGGGCCATCATGCCCATCTCGCGCTTGGCGGTAAAGGCTTTTCCCAACTTCGCCGACGCGGGGGTCTCTGGAAATGCGTTGCGCCGGTGGCGGCGAAGGCTTACGCTTGAGTAAGTGCAAGATCGGGGTCAGGAGCGATGGTCCCACATTACACTGTTTACCCCATTCTGTGCGAGCCGCTTTTCAAGCCGAAGATCTGGGGAGGGCGCAAGCTTGAGGTCCTCTTTGGAATGGATCTTCCGGCGGGCGAGAAGATCGGCGAGGCGTGGGTGGCGGCCGATCTTGCAGAGGGGTCCACGCGCGTCGCAAACGGACCGCTGACCGGGGCGAGTCTGGGCGACGCGGCCCGCCTGTGGGGCGAGGCGATGATCGGCCCCGCCTGGCGAGGCAGACCGACCGGGGCCCGCTTTCCGCTGCTTGTGAAATTCCTGGACGCCCAGGACGACCTGAGCATTCAAGTGCACCCGGATGAAGCGGCGTGCCGATCGGATTTCCCCGACGATTTCAGCAAGGATGAAAGTTGGATCGTCCTCGACGCGACGCCAGGGGGCGCAATCCTGCACGGTTTCGTGGCCGGCGTGACGCTCGACGACTTCGATCGTCTGCTGGCCGAGGGGCGCGTGGTGGAATGCATGCGGCGCATCGAGGTCCGCCCCGGCGACGTGTTCCGCGTGGCGCCCGGGACGGTCCACGCCCTTTGCCGGGGCGTGGCGATCCTCGAGATCCAGGAGCCCTCCGACTCGACGTTCCGGATTTACGACTACGGGCGTCTGGGAGATGACGGCGAGCCGCGGCCTCTTCACCTGGACGCGGCGCGCAAGGTCATGCGGTTCGAGAGCGCCGGCAGCGGGCCCCGCATCCGGCCCGCTGCCGCGACCACCTCCTGGGGGTGGCGCGAAACATTGGTGGACGTCGCGGCGTACCGCATCGAGTGCGTCACGTTCGAAAGGCCGACGTCGTGGCGCGTTGACCCACGTTCGGCCCAGACCCTGATCGTCCTTGAGGGCGAGGTTTCTCTCGCGGCCGGAGGGGATGCGCTGAGAGTCCGCAACGGAGGATGCGTGGCGCTTCCCGCGGCCGTTGGAACCGTCCGCGTTGACGTGGGTCCGGGGGGGGCGCCGGCCCGCGCGGTGCTGGCGGGCGCGGGGGGGGTGGAGATGATTCCCGCCCGTTAGGGCTCGAGGTAGCCCCACACGAGTTTGGCGCTGCACCAGCCTTCGTCGCCGTCGGGACACTTGACGTGCAGCCAGCCGTCTTTTTCTTCGAGGACCTCGAAGTAGTAGCCTTTGGGAGCTTCGAAACGAAAGGCGCGGTTTGCGCCGGGCCCTTCGCGGATGTTGATCGTGTCGCGGCCTTTGACTCCCGTGACGATGACGTAATTCTTGGTTGACAGATAGTTCTCGTGCACCCAGCCGGAGTCCCCCTCGTAATCCACGATCTTGACCCGCGAATCCTTGCGATCGACAACCCGCAGGGGAAAATGATCCTTCAGAGTGAAGACAAGGCGATCGTCGCGGCCCGGGCCCTCGCGGACGTTCGTGATCTTCCCCGAGGCGCTGACGAAGGCGCTCCGGGCCAGACTGCTCGCGGGGACATAGCCGGTCGCGCCCTCCTTGGTTTTCACCTTCGTCCAGGAGCCGCTCGCGCCGAGGACTTCCACCGGTGTGAATCTGCCCAGCGAGAGACTGCGTTTCGACTTCTCGTCGGCTTCGGCGTACAGGCGGACTTCCGAAACCTGAACTATCACGATCTTCTTTCCCTCGGTGGTTTTCGTGTCTGAGGTCTTCCGGTCCGACTTGTCTGTCGCTTCAGCCCCCGTGGACGCAGAGGGGGCAAGCGCTGTCAGCGTGAGGAGGAAAACGAGGGGAGCCAATCTTCTCATCTTGCACGACCTCCTTGGCGCGAAACGAGTCGCAGGGTTCCGGCCCGCGTTTCCTGGGGGACTTGTTTCCGCCAACGGGCGACACGGCGCGTCGTTGCACAGCGGACGCCCCCCGCCCCGAGACACGCAGAGGTCCCCTCGATTGTCCTATGCCAGGAATTCCCCGGGATGTAAACCAAAAAACGACCGACGAGACGAAGAGAAGGATTCGCGCGACGCGAGAGCCTCTGGATATGAGGATTCCGTCGAGATCGGGAGAAGGCCGAAACGCGGAACGGAGGTGAAAAGCACGGAAGGCGATAACCCGAAAGACCTCCTTGTCAACCGACTCGTTCCTCGCTGACTCGCCGCCTGAGGCACTCCTCCCAGATCTCGAGCGACTCCGGGACGAAAGGCCGCGTGCGAATCATCTCGTGCAGTTCCTCGTTCGTCACGAAACGCCCTTCCTCGATCTCCAGCGCTTGAAGGGCGATGGGACCGTCGTGGACCGTCTTGAACACGCCGACGAAACAGGGGTTGTGAGCGTTGTGGTAGTGGATCTTGAAAAGGAACTCCAACTCGGGATCGCCGATCCCGACTTCCTCGCGGGTTTCCCGGCGAGCGGCTTCTTCGTAAGTCTCGCCCAGGGCCACAACGCCCCCCGCGAAGATGTCCCAGAGAGACGGGTAAAGATCCTTGTTCGCCGTTCGCTTGTGGATCAGCAGCTCGCCTCGCGAGTTGAAGACGAGAACGGCAGTTGAGCGGTGCAACAGACTCTCCCGCCGCACCACGCTGCGGAGCGCTCGTCCGACCTCCTCGTCGTTCTCGTTGACCAACGTCAGGATCTCTTCCGTCATCGGGCTTCCTTTCATTCCGCGGAGATGCGCTTCCCGCGATGGCTTCACGCTCCCTCGGGTCTTACTTTCACTGCGGGGACGACTGGGGGCCCGCCGAGACGCCGCGCTCCAGTTCCTCGGCGATCCGTCTCAACAAGTCTTCGCGTCCGGCCCCGGTGACCGCCGACGTCGCGATGGGCAGAGATTCGCCGCTCAGGCCGTAGCGCCCGCCGATCTCGCGGCGCGCCTTGGCCAGCGCATTACGCTTGAGCTTGTCGCATTTTGTCAAGACCGCTTGCGCGGGGATTCCGCGGAGCTCGAGAAACTCGACCAGTTGGTCGTCCAGGGGAGAAGGAACGCGTCGGACGTCGAGGAGGAGGACCAGAAGGCGCAGATTCGGATTCTCCGTCAGATAGGCCTCAACCATGCGACGCCACTTCTCCTGGGCGACGGGAGGCGCCTTGGCGTAGCCGTAGCCGGGGAGATCGACGAAATGCCACCGCCCGTTGATGAGGAAGAAGTTGATCAACTGCGTAAGACCCGGCGTGCGGCTGGTCTTGGCAAGTCTTCTGCGCCGCACGAGGCAGTTGAGGAGGGCCGATTTCCCGACGTTCGAGCGTCCGGCAAAGGCCACTTGCGGCAGAGGCGGCCGCGGGTAGTCGCTCTTGCGCGCGGCGCTGACCACGAACTCGGCTTCGCGAATCTCCCAAGGTTTTGCGCTGTGGCCGGTCTCCATTCGATCTTTCCCCCTGCGGCATGGACCTGGTCGAAGGCCCGCAACCCTACCATCGCGCGTTCGGAAGAACAAGGAATCGTTGCCCTTTTCTCGTCAGGAAAGGCGGTTTTGGGTTGCCGCGCGGGTCGCGAAGGCGCACAATCCACCTAACGCCCCGGAGAGAGGAGGATGCCGGACATGTTTTGTTCCCAGTGTGGCGCTCGAAACGAAGATGGAGCGACGCGGTGCGCGCAATGCGGCGCGACGCTGGCGGCCGTTGAGCGCGCGGCGATGTCCGGCCCCGACGCCGCTGTCGCGCCCGTGACCTCGGCCAAGGCCACTTGGTCCTGCGTCCTCGGAGTTCTCAGCCTCCTTTGCCTTCTGACCATCTTTGCCGGTCTTCCGGCCATCATTCTGGGGGCGCTCGCTCTTGCCGACATCCGCCGAAGCGCGGGACGGCTCAAAGGAGAAGGCCAGGCGATGGCCGGCATCATTCTTGGCGTTGTGGGGTCCGCGGCAGGTGTGTTCGCGATGGTGGCAATCGCCGACTTTCTCGAAGCCCAAGCCCGCTCCAAGGTCGCATACTCGCGCAGCGACATGCGCTCCTTGGCGACCGCCCTGGAAGCGTATCACGTCGATAACGAGGAGTATCCCCCCGCACTGGCGCCGTGGTTGACGTCGCCGATCGTATACGTCACGGCGAATCTAACCGACCCCTTCTCCGGGGAAACTCGTCAAGCGTTCCGCTATTCCCGGCTCGACGAGGGGAGAGGGTGGATTCTCTACAGCGCCGGACCGGACGGTGTCTACGACATCGATCCTGCCGGGGATCTCGACGCGGGAAGCGGTGATCTTTTGACCGCGCTGGTGGACAAAACCTTCGATCCCACAAACGGCACAACAAGCCGGGGTGACATCTGGCGCTCGAACTAGTAGAATGATCTCTGTTGGATGAAGCCGGGAAGGCGCCTCCGGCCGGCCTCGCGGGACCCGAGGCCCTTTACGGAGCGGAACTGACCACGATGCGAACCCGAGAAGCGCTCGAACAACTCGAACGCCAGACGCTGGCGCCTTATGCCGCCTTCAGCGCCGAGACGCGCGGACGCGAGCACGAGACCCGGCCTTGCCGCGTGCGGACCGATTTCCAGCGCGATCGCGACCGGATCATCCACTGCGAGGCTTTCCGCCGGCTCGAGTACAAGACCCAGGTCTACGTCATTCACGAGGGAGACTACTACCGCACGCGCCTGACCCACACGATGGAAGTGGCGCAGATCGCCCGGACGCTCGCGCGCGCCCTGCGCCTGAACGACGATCTGACGGAGGCCGTCGCTCTGGCTCATGACCTGGGCCATACGCCCTTCGGCCATTCGGGCGAGGCGGCGCTGCATCGCTTGCTCGAGGGCCGCGGCGGCTTCGAGCACAACCGCCAGGGCGTGCGCGTGGTCGAGCGGCTCGAGCGGCGCTACCGCGACTTTCCGGGCCTGAACCTGACGTGGGAGGTGCGCGAGGGAATCGCCAAGCACCGCACGTCGTACGATTCGCCTTGCATGCGGCGGTTCAACCCGGACCTCGCTCCGCCTCTTGAAGCGCAACTCGTGGACCTCGCCGACGAGATCGCCTTCAACCACCACGACCTGGACGACGCGTTGAAGATGGGACTCCTCGCGCTCGAGGACCTCGAGCAGGTTCCGTGGGTGAACGAAGCGCGGGGCGAGATCGCGAAAGAGCCGGGGGGCGCTTCCCGTCGCGATCAGGCGCCGTTTGTCCGTTACCGCCTGATCGGGGGTCTGATCGACATAGCCGTCAGCGACGCCCTTGAGCAGACCGAGCGAAACATCGAGGAGACGGGCGTCGATTCGCTCGAGGGGGTTCGGCGCCAGGGGGCGCGGCTGGCGCGTTTCTCAGTCGCGGCGGCCGAACGCAACGGGCAGCTTCGGGCGTTCCTTCTGGAGAACGTCTACCAGCACCCTCGCGTCGTGCGCATGACGAACAAGGCCGAGGAGTTCATCGAGCGGCTCTTCAACGCCTACCGCTCCAAGCCGGGGCTTCTCCCGCGCGGGGGTCAGGCGCGGATCGAGGCCGAAGGGCTCGAGCGCGTGATCGCCGACCACATCTCCGGCATGACGGATCGCTATTGCATCGACGAATACAAGCGCACTTTTCTGCCCTGATCCCTCCGACGGGGCGGGATTGAGAGGAGGACCGACGCGATGCCTACGAGAACACACAACGCATTCACCCTCATCGAACTCCTGATCGTGGTGGCAGCACGAACAGTCGAATCGTTCGCCTCTGACTCCCCGTGCACGCCGGGCCCCGTGAGCGCCCAAGAAATCTGCCGGGCGCACGCCGCCTACTTGTTCCCCTCGCCGAGGCCCTCTTTCACGAGATAGTCATAGCTCTCGGCGACGGCTCGGGTCATGTCGGTGGCGCACTCGTCGAGTTCGACGATGAGCCAGCGCAGGACGTTTTCGTCCGCCGCGCGGACGCAGGCGGGGATGTCCATCTTGCCGGCGCCCACGGCCGTATGGGGGGCGCCGCGGACGAGAGGGCCGTCCTTGATGTGCAGGAGGGGCGTGCGCGCCTTGTTCTTGGCGACCTGCTCGGCCGGGTTGCATGCGCCAAAGTTCGCCGCCCAATACGTGTCGATCTGGCATTTCACGTCCGGACAGAGCTCCATGAGAATATCGTAGCCGAGGCGGCCTTCCACGATCTCGAACTCGTGGGAGTGGTTGTGGAGGGCGAGCGCCAGGTTCGCCTTCTTCAGCCTTTCGGTCGCGGCGTTCACGGTGTCGGCCGTTCTCCTGATGGCATCGAGGTCCGCGAAAGCGTCGGCGCCGAAGCCACTGACGACGATGTCGATCCCGAGCGCTCCGGCGACGTCGACGACTTCGCTCACGTTGTCCTCGCCTGGCCAGGGACCGTGGTTGGACGAGACGACCATGCCGAGGTCCTCAACGAGGCGGCGCACCGCCTTGGGCTCCATGCCGTGGAACCCCGCCGGCTCGACGCCTTTGTAGCCGATCTTGGCCGCGGATTTCAGGACGCCGACGAAGTCTTTCTGCGCTTCCTGCCGCAGGGAGTAGAGTTGGACGCTGATGGGTTTCATGATGGTTCTCCTAAGTCGACAGTAGATCGATGCAAATGAACCCCGTAAGAGGTTGCCCGGGGGTTTCTCCCGCATTCATGAGGACTTGGCCCTCGTTGAGAACTCGCCTTCACTCCGGACCGTTCAGGCCCGCCGAGCGAATCCGCTTGAGGCGGTAGGCGCGGTAGGACCGACGCTGCTCGCAGAAAGCGAAAAGCTTCTCCCCGTTCAGGGACTCGGGCTTAACGGTCTCGACGATTTCCTCATTCGTGGCGCGAAGGTAGCGCAAGGCGACGGCCGACTCGTTGTCGATTGCGAACTCCAGAAGCTCGTGGATGTCCTCGGAGTTGGTTGCCGGGTCGGGCCCCGTGTAAACGGGGCGACTCTTGGCGGGTTCCTGCTGCGCCAGAAACTCCTTGACCTGTCGCCGGTACTTGCCGGCCACGGACTGGATCTTCCGCTTCAGGGCCGCTTCAAATCTCTTCTCGAGCCGCTTGCTCATGGCCTCGGAAAGGCGGCTCAGGTTGAACTGGGCGTGGTTTGCCGGCAGGAGGCCGTGAAGCAGGGAGCGGGCCTTCTCTTCCGTCAGATTGGCGCCCAGTTCCCGCTCGACCTGGAGAATGAAGCGCAGGATGCCCATCAGCGCGCTCAGGTCTTCGGCCGAGAGGGAAAAACCGATGCGGCCGTCGGAGGACGCGTAGACGTTTTCGTTGTCAATGGAAGGCATAAACCCCAGGCGCTGCAGCTCGCGCGCCACGCCCTGGACGTTTGCGCTGCGGTCGAGAAGGATGACGCGCTCGCCCAGAACGTCCCTGACGTGGGGGGCCAGGACCTTGTTGTTTCTCAGATCTTCCAGCAAGAGCGGATCGTCGACCAGAACGTATCCTCCGGCGTAGCCGATGGAAATCTCGCCGTACCGGTTTCGGCACTCGCTGATCAGGTGCCGGACCGTCTCGGGCAGTCCGCTCGGGCATCCTTCCTGGAGGAACGCCAGGATCTCGTCCCCCTTCAAACCACGATCCATCCCCGCGCGCAACGACTCGTGAGTGATGGTCAGGATGCTCATGACGTCGATGTGGCGGATCTCGGCGAACTGGAGCATGCGGTAGAACCGGGCAAGGTTCAGGTCCGGTGGGGCCACGACGTCCAGGTTGGGCAGAACCGTGAACTGCACCATGTCGTCCCGGAAGGGAAGCGCAATGGACGATCTCGGATCCGGCGGCTTAATCGTCGGACCCGCTCCCGCCGCGAGGAGGGAGCGGCCAAGGCCGTTGATCTGGAAGTGGAAGTGATAGGGCTCCGGGAGTTGAGGACGGGGGTTGAAGTTGAAGTGACGGTCCAGCCTGGCGTCGTCGTCGGTGCGGGGGGCGCCGTTTCCGTTCTCTCCGGCCCCAACGGGGCAACGCCCGGCGTCGACCTGACGTCGGTTCCCCAGTTCGTTCAGACTCGACTGGTCGTGGAGCCCGAGCGCAATCAGGCCGAGCCAGTACAGGCTTTCGCAGAGGATGGACTCGATGACGAGGTAGTTGATGCGGTTGTGCTTCTCGACGCGTCCCTTGCTCCCGCGGCTGGGAAGTCGGACCTCGATCTGCGCCAAGAGGCTTTCAATGAACCTGGGGCCGTCGATCCAAGTCTCAAAGGGAATGCGAGCCAGATTCTCCAGAACCAGCGCGCGCATCTCCACAATGTGGACCAGACTCGTCGGATAGCTGTCGGCGCGGACACAGTCTCCATCGATGTACTCTTCGTTCCACTCGTTGGTCTCCAGCCAGTTCGAGTACAGGTCGAGATAGAAGGACCGCGAGTCGCTCAGGATTTCCCCGAGAGCGGGGCAGACGCTCCAGCGGTCCCCCGTGGGCGTGAGAATCTGCTTGCGGATGCAATAGCTCGCCAGGAAGAGGGCGTACTTGGGCGTTTTATGAGCGCTGAGACGCGGCAGGATCCTCTTTAAGTCGTTCCTGCCGACGCCTCCATTGCCCAAACGCCGCACGGCGTGCCGGTCGATGTAGCCCGCCAGAATCGCAACGTCGCGCAGAATCGAGATGCCACTGTCCAGGATGACGCGGGGCTGTTGCTCGGGAGCGACCCGGTTGATCGAATCCAGCTCCTGAAGGCCGCGATTGTCGCGGACGAAGTGATTGGCGATGATGTAGTGGACGTCGCGCGGCACGCGAAGCAGATTCTGGTACTTGGGGCTGTTGTTCGTCATCTGGAAGAGAAGACCGGAAGAGAGAAGACGGGCCACGGCGTTGCCCTTGGCCAAGTCCGGCCGGCGTCCCTGAATCATCTCGATCAGGTCCCGGTGGAGACAGACGCCGCGCCGCTGCAAAATGAGGAAGAACACCTCGCGTTGGTCTTCAGGAAGGGCGTCGATGTAGGCCCGCAAGGTCGCCGGATCGGTCAACGCGCGGCGGATGACGTAGATCAGGCGATCTCGCTTGTGGGACGCGATCCCCAGGCCAAGGCTCTTCGCGGCGATCTGAAGCAGGATCTCGACCGGCAGGCCGCGCAACAGGGCGCCCAGATGGCCTTGCCAAAAATGAGGCAGCTCGATGAAGCGCAGGAATGGCTCGGGCAGGCCGTGGATGCGCGGCTTGCCGTCAAGATCGGCCCAGCGCTCCGTGAAGAGGAAACCGCGGCGTCCAAGGGCGTCGACCGTTTCCTTCATCTTGGAGCGCTCGCCGGGAAAGCAGCGCTTGTGCAGTTCCCTCTCTTCCATATTCCCGCCGTGAACGGCGAGGAAGTTCACCAGGTTGCGCTGGAGATCGTCGAGTTTGGCGTACGCGGCCCGGAAGTTCGCCGCATTCTGGAGGCGAGGATAAAGGTGATCCACCCAGCAATGCCGGTCGGGCGGCTCATCGCCATCGCCTGGAACCTCGGGAAGACCCCAGAACTGCCGGATGGCGTCTAGAGCCTGGGGGTCCTGAGATCTTAGCGCGCTCTTGAGTTTCATCCTGTCCTTGCGGTTTCCTCGCAGAGGTTGCCGTCAATCGCCTCTTCCATCGACGTCGATTCGGTAGCGATACCCTTGTTCGGTGAGGAAGAGCTGGCGTTTCGCCGCGAAATCCTGGTCCTTCGTCTCCCGCGTGACGAGAGAGTAGAAATGGGCCTGGTTGTCACCCGGTTTGGGTCGGAGGACGCGCCCGAGGCGCTGCGCTTCTTCCTGTCTTGAGCCGAAGGTGCCGGAGACCTGAATCACGACGTTCGCGTCGGGCAGGTCAACCGAGAAATTGGCCACCTTCGAGACGATGATGCACTTCTGGCGGCCCGCTTTGAAATCCCCGTAAATCCGTTCGCGTTCTTTGTTCGGCGTTCTGCCCGTAATGATAGGCGCCCCCACTTTCCTTTGGATCTCCTCGAGCTGATCGAGATACTGGCCGATGATGAGGATGTTGTCGCGCCGGTGGCGCTCGATGAGCTTCCCCACCCAGCACAGTTTCTCAGGGTTCTCCGAGGCGATGCGGAACTTGGACTTCTGGTCGGCCACGGCATAGGCCATCCGTCGTTCCTCAGGCAGATTAAGGCGGATCTCGGTGCAGACGGCTTGGGCGATCCACCCTTGTTTCTCCAGGTCCTTCCACGGGATGTCGAATTTCTTCGGTCCTATCAGGCTGAAGACGTCGTCTTCCTTGCCGTCCTCGCGCACGAGAGTGGCTGTCAACCCCAGGCGGCGGCGCGCCTGGAGGTCGGCCACGGCTCGAAACACGGGAGCGGGCAGAAGATGCACTTCATCGTAGATGATAAGGCCCCAGCGCCCCCGGTTGAAGAGATCCATATGGAGGAAGCCGCTGCTCTTCTTCTTGCGGTAGGTGAGGATCTGGTACGTGGTCAGGGTGACCGGCCGAATCTGCTTGAGCTCTCCCGAGTACTCGCCGATCAGGTCCGGATCGATGTCGGTCTTGTCGAGCAGTTCGTCGCGCCATTGGCGCAAGGCCACGATATTGGTCGCCAACACGAGCGCGTGCTGAGACACCCGCCTGAGAGCCCCAATGCCGATGATGGTTTTCCCCGCTCCGCACGGAAGCACCAGAACGCCCGACCCTCCCGAGGCCGTCCCGCTCGCCCAGAAAGCGTTGATGGCGTCGAGCTGGTAGGGGCGGAGCCGAAAGGGGCGGCCCGACCGCGTCACCGTTCGTTCGTTGATGGTGAGCGGCTCGCCCTCTTCGTAGCCCGCCAAGTCCTCGACGGGGTAGCCGATCTTGATCAGCGCCAGTTTGATCGGGCCGCGTGCGTCGGGCTTGAGCGAGATTGTGTGCCGGGCCACCTTCTTCAGGATCAGGGGGCGCAGGCTCGGGTTGCGGCTGATTTCCGTGATGAGGACCGGGTCCTTTGAACGGAGAATCAGCCCCGCTCCATTGGACTCGGACCGCAGCAGCTGGAGGCGGCCGTAGCGTCCCACGTGCTCGCGGACGTCGACCAGAACGTTCTGAGGGATCTCGTACTTCGAGTAGGTCTGGAGGAGACGGATGATCTCGTCCGCCGTCAGGCCGGCGGAAGCCGCGTTCCAGAGCGATAGGGGTGTCAGGCGGTAAGTGTGGAGATATTCCGGGCTTTTGACGAGTTCCGCGAAGCGGACCAGAGCATCCCGTGCCGCCTCGAAATCCGGACCATTCGTCTCCAGAAGAATGCTGTTATCCGATTGGACAATAATGGGCATCTTTGTACAATAAGTTACACAATCTCCCAGTTTGACCCCGAAATTCCGAGATCTGAGGTCTTCTCGCGCTCGAAAAACCCACCGTCCTTCTCCGCGCAACCGAAGGCGCGTTCCGGCCCAATCGAGGAAATATACATGACCCCGCAAAAAGGCTCAAGAAAAAAGAGGACGGCGGACGCCGAGGTCCTTGCGCTCGATGGCGCTGGGTCCCGATGTGCTTGCGCGGATGCCCCGGAACGAACTACGGCATGCCGGCGCCCAACTCTTCCCAGGTCCGCCGGACTTCCTGATGAATGCGCCGGGCCATCGCTTCGGATGAGTCTTCTTCGGGAGAGAAGGGCTTCCCAAAGGCAAGCCATACCGGACCGCGCCGGGGAATCGCTCGGCCGCGGGGCAGGATCTTCTCCCCGCCGCGGACGGCAACGGGAAGGATGGGCAAGCGGAGATTTCGCGCCATGACCCCCACGCCACTGTAGAACTCCCCCAATTCCCCGTCCTGCCTGCGCGCCCCTTCAGGGAAAAACAGAACACTCCAACCCGCATCCGCCAACTCCCCCGCATAGACCATGCTCCGACGGTAGCCCGATCTCTGAGGGAATGGAAAGATGTTCAAGAAGATCGTCGTCATCTCCCACGCGAGCCGAAGCCCCGCCTTCACATGCAGGGGGCGCCCCCTGCCGTCGAAGTATTCTTTCCAGGCTGCGGGACACGTGCGCCGGCCGATGTGCGACGGCAATCGAGTCTGAATGAGCGGGGTGTCAACGTGGCTCGTGTGGTTTGACACGATCAGACAGGGCGACTGCAAGGTCGCCACATTTTCGAGCCCCGTGCAATGCACTTGGCAGAACGCGCGCAGGAGCGGACGCATAACGACCCATTCGAAGACGCCGCGCAGCAACTGGAAAGGCCACGCACGGGTCCATCGTCGGAATCCCTGATCGGTCGAAGTCGGCTGCCGGGATTCGACAATCCCCTTGAGTTGCCCCACGGTCGTTTCCGAGGTCACCAGATCGTCGCTGATGTCCGTTCGGAATTCTTCTTCCAGGCGGAGGATCAGTTCCACGATCTCAATCGATGTCAGCCCGAGGTCCTGTCCGAGCCGCGATTCCGGCCGCAGGTCCTCCACCGAGACGCCACTCGCTTCAGCAAGCATTCCCTCGAGGGGCGTGACGGAGAGATCGGGCTTGCGGTCCGAAGGGAGACTCGTGACCCGCATCGGCCCCGCCGACGCGATCCTCTCGCGGATCTCGGCTCTCTTTATCTTGAGGGTTGTCGTCTTTGGAAACTCTTCGTCCGGCCACACGGTGAACTGGGCGATCTGCTGTTCCGGGGGCAACTGGCTATTGGCTCGCCGGACGCATTGCCGGGGGTCCACGTTGCCGTCTTGCAGAAGCAGCGCCGCATGCACTTGATCCTGGTTCGCTCCGCCGCCCATCACGCACGATTCCCTCACGCCCGGCGCCGCGTTGAGAACCTGCTCGACGTCCTCGGGATAGATGTTGAGCCCGTCGCTTGTGACGATGACGTCTTTCTTCCTGCCGCGAATGTACAAGAATCCGTCTCCGTCGAATTCCCCGACGTCCCCGGTCTTGTACCAGCTGCCGTCGAAGGCCGCTTGCGTGGCCTCGGGCTGCTTGTAGTAGCCCTGAAACACATTGGGCCCCCGGGCTAGTATCTCGTTGCCCTCACCCAACCGAATCTCGACGCGGTCAAGAGGAAGCCCTACCGACCCGGTCCGGCTCCGGCCCGGGCGCGAGACCGTCAGGATCGGGGATGTCTCCGTCAGGCCGTATCCCTGCAGCGCCTCGAAGCCGATGGCCTCCCAGAACTCTTCCACGGCGGGATCCAGCGCGGCGCCGCCGCAGATGAAGAAGTGAAAGCCCGTATTGAGACGTCGATGCACGGGATAGAAAACCAGTTTGCGCCATGGACGGCCCAGTCGCCGGGCCGCTCTGAGACCGCCTTGCAGACACGATGACATTCCTCTGCGTTCGAACTCGCTCTCGATTCGACTCTTCAACAACGCCAGCAAACGCGGCACAACAATCATCGCCGTGATCGACTCGCGACGGAACGCTTCAAGAAGAGCCGATGGTTTGAGCGCTCGCAGGTAGAGAATGCTCCCGCCCGCCGCCAGGAGGGTCCAGAAACCCCCCGTCTGCTCGAGCAGGTGGCTCAAGGGCAACACCGACAGGAGATGGTACGATGGATCCGGCTTGAGAGCGTCCAGGGCGCCGGTCACGTTTGCCGCCACGTTGCCGTGCGTGAGGACTACGCCCTTCGGTCTTCCCGTGGTTCCTGAGGTGTAGACAATCTCCAGCCAGTCGTCCGGGCCAACGTCAATCGTGTCCTTGAGGGGCGGGACGTGGCGCAGCTCCTGGAAAAGCGATTCAACAGGGAGCGAAGGGATTCCCAGGCCGGCGACCGGCGCTTGCCGGCTTCGGATCATCAATCCGGCGCCGGTCTCCCGCGCCACCTGCTCGACAAAATCCGCCCTGTGGCGCGCGTCGAGGGGAACCAGCACGGCCCCGCTAACGGCGCAGGCGCCGAAGACCACGGCCCACTCCGGGCTGTTGGGCGCCCAGATGAGCGCCCGCTCGCCTTTGCTGATTCCATGCAGCCGCAGCCAAGCCGCGCAGCGCAAGATGAGATCGTAGAGGTCCTCGTAGGAGTAGTCGAATACGCGAAAGCCATTGAAGTACTTCAGTGCGCACTGGGATCCCCTCTGCGGGAACAAGCCGACAATCTCGGCAAGGGTTGCATACCGGGAAGTCTCGCATCCTGGATTCTTGTCCCGAAATCCGTCCATGCCGCCGACCCTTCCCCTCGTCCCGGTCGTCAGGATAGCATTGCGGCGCGCCGATCTGCAAGAGTTGGGCCAACTCGTTCCTTTCTGCCCGCACGCGACGCCCGGGTGGAGCGCCGAGGTCGAGTCGCCGAGATGGCGCCGTTCCACGTGGCGATTCAGGCATTGTCTCCCGGTTGCGACCGCGCGAGCGTGCACGGCAGAGCGTTGAACGCGACTTCCTGTGCGAGGGGGCGGGGCGTGATGAAAGGCGGCGGTCCGCGGGCAAGAGCGGTCAGTCTATCGCCAACTCTTCCGCGCCGTCGGCAGCGGCTACTCGGACGGTGTCGCCCTCATCATACTTCCCTTCGAGAATGAGGAGCGAGAGGGGGTCGAGGAGGGTCTTTTGGATGGCGCGGCGGAGGGGGCGGGCGCCGTACGCGGGGTCGTAGCCTTTTTCGGCGAGGAAGGCGCGCGCTTTGTCGTCGACGTCGAGGGAGAGTTTGCGTTCGGCGAGACGGGCCTCGACGCGGGCGAGTTCGAGGTCGACGATTTTCGAGAGGACCTCGCGCGAGAGCGATTTGAAGACGACAATCTCGTCGATGCGGTTGAGGAACTCGGGTTTGAAGTAGTCGCGCATGGCGTTGCGCACGGCCGATTGGACGGATTTGCCGGTGTGGTCGTCGCGGCCGTCGAGATCGGTGTCGCCCGCCCTTGCGAGAATCTCGGAGCCGATGTTGGAGGTCATGATGACCACGGTGTTCTTGAAGTTCACGACGCGGCCTTGGGAATCGGTCAGACGGCCGTCTTCGAGGATCTGGAGGAGCGCGTTGAAGACCTCGGGGTGGGCCTTCTCGATCTCGTCGAAGAGGACGACGCTGTAGGATTTGCGCCGCACGGCTTCGGTGAGCTGGCCGCCTTCCTCGTGGCCGATGTAGCCGGGAGGCGCGCCGATGAGGCGGGCGACGGAATGGCGCTCCATGTACTCGCTCATGTCGATGCGCACCATGTTTTCTTCATCGTCGAAGAGGAACTCGGCCAGAGCGCGAGCGAGCTCCGTCTTGCCGACCCCGGTCGGGCCGAGAAAGATGAACGAGCCGAGGGGACGATTCGGGTCCTGAAGTCCGGCGCGCGCGCGGCGGACGGTGTTGGTCACGACCGAGACCGCCTCGTCCTGTCCGACGACGCGGCGTTTGAGGCGCTCGTCCATGTCGACGAGTTTTTCCTTCTCGGACTCGATGAGGCTGTTGACGGGGATGCCGGTCCATTTGGCGACGATGGCGGCGACGTCCTCGGCGTCGACGACCTCCTTGAGCATCGGGCGCCCGTTTTGGAACTCGGCGAGGCGTTGCTGCTCGGCTTCCATCGCTTTCCGCAGACGGGGGACGGCGTCGTACCGGATGCGGGCCGCCTCTTCGAGATCGCCGTTGCGTTCGGCGGCGGCGACCTTGGCGCCGAGTTCCTCGATCTGCTGCTTGATCTCGCCGATGCGCGTGATGCTTTGCTTCTCGTTCTCCCAGCGAGCGGTCAGCTCGGCGAGCGATTCGGAGAGGTTGGCGTGCTCGGCCTCGATTTTCTCGAGCCGCTCCATGGCCTCCTTGTCGTCTTTCTCGCGCTTGAGGGCCGCTCGCTCGATCTCGAGCTGGGTGACGCGGCGCTTCACCTCGTCGATCTCCTGGGGCACCGAGTCGATCTCGATGCGCAGACACGCGGCGGCCTCGTCGATGAGGTCAATGGCCTTGTCGGGGAGAAAGCGGTCCGTGATATAGCGGTGGGAAAGGCGCGCGGCGGCGACGAGGGCCGAGTCGGTGATGCGCACGCCCTGGTAGACTTCGTAGCGTTCTTTCAGGCCGCGAAGGATGCCGATGGTGTCCTCGACGGTCGGCTCGTCGACGAGGATGGGCTGGAAGCGGCGTTCGAGGGCCGCGTCCTTTTCAACGCGCTTGCGGTACTCGTCGATGGTCGTGGCGCCGATGCAGCGCAGGAGTCCGCGGGCGAGGGCGGGCTTCAGGAGATTCGACGCGTCGACCGCTCCCTCGGCGGCGCCGGCGCCCACGACGGTGTGCAGCTCATCGATGAAGAGAATGACGCGACCATCGCTCTCCTCGATCTCTTTGAGGACGGCTTTCAGGCGCTCCTCGAATTCGCCGCGAAACTTGGCGCCGGCGACCAGGCTCCCGATGTCGAGGGCGAGCAGCCGTTTGTCCTTGAGGCCCTCGGGCACGTCGCCGTTCACGATGCGGCCGGCCAGACCTTCGGCGATGGCCGTCTTGCCCGTGCCGGGTTCGCCGATGAGGACGGGATTGTTTTTCGTGCGGCGGGAGAGAATCTGGATCAAACGGCGAATCTCGTCGTCGCGGCCGATGACGGGATCGAGCTTGCCCTGGCGGGCGAGCTCGGTCAGGTCGCGGGCGTAACGTTTGAGGGCCTGGTACTTCTCCTCGGGACTGGCGTCGGTGACGCGTTGGGAGCCGCGCACGTCGGTGAGGGCCTGGAGAACGGCGTCCTCGGTGACGCCGTGGCCTTTGAGAATCCGCGCACCTTCGGATTGGCCGACGCGCACGAGGCCGAGCAAGATGTGTTCGGTGGAGAGGTATTCGTCTTTGAACCTCTGAGCGGCGCTCCACGCCTCGTCCAACACGGCGCGCGCCGAGCCGCTCAGGGAAGGCTGACCCAGGCCGCCGCCCGAGGCGCGGGGGAAGGAATCCAGATGGCGAGCCACTTCCGCGGCGATGGTCTTGGGATCGGCGCCGATCTTCTGGAGAACGGGCCGCACGACGCCTTCGGCCTGCTCGAGGAGGGCCGCGAGCAGGTGTTCGGGCGTCAGTTGGGGATTGCCGCGTTGACCGGCCAGGTCGGCGGCAGCCTCGAGGGCTTCCTGAGATTTGAGGGTCAGTTTGTCTAGACGCATAGGGACCTCCTCTCGCCTTGCGATGGCTCGGCCATCCGGCGCGAGTCGGCGCAGGAAATATACCAAGCGGCGAGCGGCCCGTTCCGTTTTCCGTGGAACTCTGATTTATCGAGGGTTACGGTATCAGCGAGATCATCCGAGCGGGAGGAGGGGTCAGAGAAATGACGCGGCAAACGGGGGAAAACGACCCACCCGATGGCAACGGAGGCCAAATGTGTCATTATGATACGGGCGTTCGGCGCCTCTCCGCGACCCGATCTCTCCGTCAGGCGTTATCCTCGCCACTGTCGGGCATCTGTGCCGGGTTCTCCCCAGCATCGTCCCGCTCGTCCTCCTCGGAGTCGGTTTCCTGCGTCTCCTCGGGGGCGGGAGTCGCGGAGAGCGCGGGGGCGGCAGCGGGGTCGAAGACCTCGATGACGGCGCCGCCGACGAGGCCGAAGGGGATGATGCTGGGCTTGCGGCGCGCAATTCGCCCGTCGTTGAAGGGCGCTTCGAGATCAACGCCAGGCGCCGATTCACCGGCGTTGGCCAGGGGGCGCGCTGCGTTTCCCAATTCCAACAGGTTCTGAAGCGTTCCCGCCACTTCGATCTCCAGATCTTCGTTCTCTGGTTGGATAAGGCGGGTGATCTCGACCCGCCACGGGGGAAAGAGCAGGGCAACGGGTGCGTGGCCGGCAACGCGCACGGAGAACGCCGCGCCCGCCGGATCGCGCAGGGCGATGAAGAAGCGTTGCTCGCCGCTTTCGCCCGTTGAGGCGCGTTCGGGGGGCCAAGCGACTTTCTGCCGGTAGCGCATGCGCCCCGCGTAGTACGGATAACCCTGGTCCGTCCACGACCCGTTTGTCAGGACGTCAGGCTCGGCAATCGGCGTTGGTCCGCCCCCGGGGGCCAGTTCGACGGCGAAATCGCCCGCCAGAATCGGGGCCTCGACGAGGGAGGAAGCGGCGACTTCGAAGTGGATGGCAACTTCGTTGGCGCCGGGTCGAAGAAGGGCGGAAACGTTCGCCCATCCAAAGGCCGGATCGATCAGCGGGTCTGTGACGGCAAGATGGAGGGGTTCGCCGTTGAACCGCACGGTCTGCCCCGCGCAACGTTCCACGAGGAGTTCGACCCGACGGCCTTCGCCGTCGATCCGCGAGTCGAAGGGGAACGTCAGCGTTACCCCGGTATCTCTGGCCGCTGTCTCGGGGGAATCCTGGAGACCTTCCGTTTCTTTCTGGTCTGGAATGCCGGTCTCCCGCGGGTAGGAACCTCTGGCGATTTCGACGCGGGCCAATTCAACGGACCGGGGTGGTGAGAGCGCGCCCCCGTCCAGAACCGTCCGGCAGGTTCGCAACGGCATCAGATTCGGATCGAGCCGCTCGAATTCCCACGTGTCGTCGAGGGGCAACTCCGATGTGGCGCGGGGCGGCGCCTCGTAGGGGGGATCGTTGGGATCTCTCTCGCCGCCGACGGCGAAAAGGGCGGACTGACCGGGATGGAAGGTGAAGGGGAAGGTCAAGGCGCCCTTCTCTTCGCGCGTCTCGACGGAGAAGACGGTTCCGTTCCAGGGGTCGAGCAGCCGCACGGCGCCGTTGGTTTGGAGGGAGAAAAGCGCTTCCACGGCGTCCTCGCGCGAAGCGTTCGCGCAGGAAGCGTTCGTCACGAAAAACAGATCGCGCGATTCGGTTCGGCGGTGCTGGACGAGTAGGCTTTCAACGCTACACTCGCCCCTCGGGCGGATCAGACACGTCTTCGGGTCAACGCGATTGACTTGGAAAGCGATCTCGCGTCCCGCACGCTCCACGATATAGAGATTGGGGAACTCCTGCGCCAAGCTCTCAATGTCGCTGCTGGGCTGGAAATCGACTTCCGGCGCGATGGGGCGAGCAGCCACGACGCTCCCGCCCTTGCGCACGAATCGGCGCAGCTCTTTGATCGTGTTCTCACGCCAGGAGAGAGCGGGCGGCAGCACGACCGTCGTGTACTCGCGCGCGCCAACGAGGAAAGCGTTGGCTTGGGCTTTGCCGTGGCGGGCGATAATCTCTTCGTCGGCCAGATCGAAATCGAGATGGCGCCCGCTGAGAATCCGCAGCATCTGGAGAAACGGCTCCTCGATCTCCCGAGCATTTCCCCCTTGCGCGCACTCGCGCGCGCCTTCGATGGCCGCCATGTTCTCCGGCAAAGGGGTCCGGGCGAGGGCCGCGATCGAGTCGGAGGGAACGATGACGAGGAGCCCCGTGCGCCGGTGGCCCTGGTCGAGCACGGCGCGCCAACGGGCGAAGGCCCGGTTGCACGCCTCCAGGTGGGGCCACCACGGTTGAGTCTCGATGAGCGGCATCGCGCCGCTCGACCGTTTGCCATCCCCGGCAAGCGACGCAGGGGAAGTTGCGGCCAGGAGAGCGCCCGGCCCCATGGCGAGACAGCGTCCGGCGTCGGCGGACAGATGAAGGAGCGCCGCCGGGCTTCTGCTCGCCCCGGCTGCGATCTCACAAAGGACGTCGGCCTTCTTCTCCCCGACACTGTCGGTCGCGCCGTTCGCGGAATGACTCGGGATCTGCCGCACGGTGGAAAACGCCGTTTTCAGCGCGAACAAGGAACGGGACGCCACAGCGGCGCCCCAAGCGCTGGACGCATCCTGCCCGCAGGCGAAGAGCGGGCGGGGCGCCCCGCTTTCGAGCCAGTCGGCGGACGGCGAGTCGCTCCGTCCAACCGGTCCGATCGCCTGCGCGCCCGATCCGCGACACCACTCGGCAAGGGGCCGGAGAAAGCAGGACTCCAGCAGTTCGGCCACCAGGGTGCGATAACGCCAGCGGAACCGTTCCGCGCCCGGGGCATCGAACCAAAGGAGGGGCAGCAGGGGCAGGACCTCCTCGCCCCACCGTTCCCCATAGAGGCGGGGCATCCTTTTCGTCCAGAGTGCGGTTCCTTGGTTCACGCAGCCCGTGGCGGGGCGGGGAAGACAGACGCCGGCAATCGCCGCCAGGTCGGCCTTGCCGCTCCCGGCTCGGGCAAGGCAATGCCGGACCGTAGACCCAACCAGCTGATTCGCAACCTTCGGGTTCAGAAGATCGAGGCGGCCGAGGGCGTCGGGCGCCTGAGGCGAACGCTCCGAGACGGCCACGAGCATTTCGCTGCCGTCTTCAGCCGGACGCGTGTCCTCGTCGAGGAGTTCCAAGCCGTTGAGGACGAGTCCCTGGCGAAGGGACAGGATGTAAACGCCCAGCACTTCCTCTCGCGCCGCCTGCCGCCGTGCGTCTTCCAATGCCAGACATCGCTCGATCCCGAGACGCAGGCCCGCCGTTTGCGGCTTTTCCTCAAGGAGCGCGCGCGCCCCGATCCCCCAAATGCCTTCACCTAGCCAGGCCCTGGTTTCCTCTCTGTGCGGCTCTTCCGGGGATTCGGAGGAGACTTGCTCGAGCCTTTTGAGAGCGACGGCCAGCGCTTTGGACAAGGATCTCCGTGTCTCCCGCGGGACGTTAGGGTCGAGATCCAGGAGAACGCCTCCGAACCCGGCCCGGGCCAGTGCGTCGATGGAACGGGCGATCTGGTCCTTTGAGGGGAGTGTTGGGCCCAGCCGAAGAACCGCCGAGGGTCTGAAACGCGCAGGGGGCGTCATCCAAAACGACAGATCCATCTACCGGACCTCTTTCCTTGTCCGAACAGCTCGCGCCGGGCGCGCGCGTGGACGGATCTGGCGGATTGTCTCAAGTGCGCCTGGGGAATGGATGCGTTTTGCCGCCCGTTCCGTCCCCCGAAGCCGAACCCCGTTCGTCCGATGAGTAGGGAGTGGCTCCGTCCAGCAGAAACGAGGGCAAGCGCTCGGGCCGCGAGCCGGCCTTGGATCCCCAGTTGGCGAAGAACCGAGGCGCCGCCCGAACGGAGTCAGGCCGTCGACCTGGCCAGGCCTTTTTGCGCCAGGATCTTCTCCACCGAGGGTTCGTCTTTGACCAGCAATCGCTGGTGGATGCTCCGGTGGCGTTCCGCCCGGATGATGCTCGTGATTTCGGCAATGACCGCATCCAGATCGTCATTCACCAGCAGGTAGTCGAAAAGGCGGCAAGAGGCGACTTCGTCCGCCGCGCCGTGTATGCGCAGGCGCACGACTTCCTCATCGTCCGTATCGCGCCCGCGCAGACGCTCTTCGAGGGTCGCCATCGAGGGGGGAAGGAGAAAGATCGTCACGGAATCCGGTTTCATGCCCTTGATTGCGCAGGCGCCCTGAACGTCCAGATCCATGGCGACGTCGAGGCCCTGCGCCAGCAGGTCGTCCACCGTGGACTTCCGCGTGCCGTAGAGGTTGCCGTGGACCTGGGCCCACTCGTAGAACTCCTTGCGCTCAATCAACCTCTGGAACTCCTCAATGGAGACGAAGTGAAAATCAACGCCTTCTTTCTCGTTGGGTCGGGGCGGGCGGCTCGTGACGGACGCGGAATAGCCGAGTCCGTCCATCCTCTTGAGCAGAGCGCCGAGGACGCTTGATTTCCCGCCGCCCGAGGGGGCGGAAAGCACAAAGAGAATCCCCGACCGCTCCAAGCAGATGCTCATCGGTGTCTGCTTGCTCCTCTCAAGAGGAACCGGAGGCGCGTCGGGCCATGCGGCCCTCTTGCAGCGCGCCGCAGCCCTGGAGTCACCCCCCTCGGCGTATCTGCTTCCGGCGTTCCTCGTCGACGATGCCGACTGAGGGGCCGCCGCCGTCGTCATCCTCCACGGCCCGGACCTCACTGACCGCGCCCAGACTGTCCTCGATCATCTCGCGCAACAGGCGCATGCGCTCCTCTCCCAGCTGGCGTGATAGGAGGTGGATCGTCCCGTCCCGCTTGATTCGTATGCGGAAAGTCTCCTTTGCCATCTTGCGCGACCTCTTGGGCAAGGTCCTTCCCGGCGGCTCGTTCCGCGGCCCGTCCCGGCCAATGGGCCGAACGGAGTTCGGCTGAGGCGAACCCTGTTCGCGCGCCGGCCCGAATTCGATCGCAGTCGCCTGCTTGGAGCTCAGAACGTGCGGTCGACCACGAAGTGGCATAGATCGTGAAATCGGTCGACGGAGGAAGAGAGCCCAAGCAAGGGGGTCAATTCATGCGCTTCCCGGGCGAACTGGCGAGCGCGCCTGTAGGTGTATTCCAACCCGCGGTACTTCTCGATCACGGGAAGCACTCGGTTGATGTCGCGCCCGTTGCGCAGCTGATCGATCAGCACGCGCCGGTCCGCGGGGCACGCCTGCTCCAGGGCATAGACCAGCGGGAGCGTCAGCTTGCCCCGCTCGAGGTCGTTGCCGATCTGTTTGCCCCAACGGCTGCTCTCCGCCGAGTAATCGAGGGCGTCGTCCGTAATCTGGTACGCCATCCCAATGTTGGAGCCGAAGCGGGCCAACCGGCTGCGGCGCTCGGGCGAGACCTTGGACAGCACGCCTCCCACTTCGACGCAAACGGCGAAGAGGGAGGCGGTTTTCGCTTCAATGATGCGCAAGTACTCCTCTTCGGTCAGTATATCCTGGCGTTTCTCAATCTGAAACATCTCGCTTTCGCACATCAGACGGCTGGCGCGGCAGACGAGCCGCAGAATCTCGGGCTCCACGGTTGAAAGGGCGAGATCGTAAGCCTGGGAAAAAAGGAGATCGGCAACAAGAATGGCCACATCGTCGCCGTACTTGGCGTTGACCGAGGGTCGCCCCCGCCGCAGGGGGGCCTCGTCGATGACGTCGTCGTGGAGGAGAGAGGCGCAGTGGATCATTTCGACACAGGCCGCCGCCCGCAAGGCCCGGTCGTCCAGAACGCCCATCCCTTGAGAAACGAGGAGGATCGTGCGGGCGCGCAGTTTCTTGCCGCGGCCGCGGTGAACGTAATCCAGGACCTCATTGAGGAGGCCGTGCGAACCGGGTTCGCCTAAGCCCAACTCCGTTCGGCCGCCGAACTCGGTTCGGCCGTCATCCGACTGCACGGCGGCATGGATGTACTCGTCCACGCGCTCAATGTCATCGGGAAAATCAAGAAAGCTGGGATTCACGTTAAGGCCCCGGGTCCCGCCGCCAAAGTGACGACAGTCTATTCATCGGCAGACCCAGTGTCAACAAGTCAATGAAGCGACGGCCGAACGGAGTTGGGCTGAGGCGAACCCCGTTGGCGCCGAGAGGGCAGCGGACAGGCTGCACGGTGCGCGGGCTGACCGGCGGCGCCCCGGACGAGCGCCGCCGTCTTGCAGGAGATCCGCCCAGCTCGCGGATGGATCATGGGAAGAGCCGCCCATCACGGAAGCTCCTCGAAGATCGCGGGAAGGTGGCGAAGCGGCGCAGGGTGACAACGAGCAAAGCGGGGTTGCGCGCGGAGATCGAGGACGTGGGAGGCCACCAGGTAGGCGACTGCCCGACGATAGGGGGGCGCCACGGTTACGCGCAACGCGCGGCGGCAGAGCCAGTTGAAGGGGTCCAGCAAGGGCTCGCGCTCATCGCGTCCTCCGACGGGTTCTTCAACCATGTCCAGTTGGCGTCCCCCGGCTCGCTCAAGCTCGAGACCCCGCTGGACGGTTCCCAGGGCGATCTTCTCGACGGCTTCGAAGATGCGGCCCATCCCGCACTGGGTCAGATCGAGTCTGAGCGGCCCAAAAACGTAGAAATCGCGGGATTCGATCTCCTCGTCCACCCGCAAGGGGTCCATCAAGCCGAGGCGCCATGCGACGGGTTCCCAGTCGGCGGGCATCACGACTCGGACGGAGAGAGGCGCTCTGAGCTTGACCGCAGCGAGACGCACAACGTGTCGGAGAACGGCGGTCTGGACGGCCTCGATCCCCTGAAGCTGACGGCAGAAGCCCCGACGCTCCACCTGTGAGAAAGCTCCGGCTTCCCTCGGAGCATAGGACTGGGCTTCGAGGAGGAGCCGGTCCGCCAGTTCCGCCGAGGCGCCAGGGGCCCAGCGTCCCTTTAGGGTGTCGCCTTCAACCGAGACCGCGAATCCCAGACGGGCGAGGTTCTTCGATAGGTCCATCGGGCGGGTGTGGGTGAGAACCTTCAGCCCCAAGAGAATCTGCTGACCCACGCGCTCGACTTCGCCGCGCGACCATGCCAAAGCGGGCCCCAGTGTGCCGAGTAGGATGTCGAACCAGCGCGCGAGATCCTCAGCCAACCGTCCGGCGCCGGGCTGGGGCGGGCCGTTCCCTCTCGAGGGGTCCAGCGCTCGCAGGCAGGTCTTGACCTCCTCCGTTCCGCCTCGTGTCGGGCATTCCCCAAGGCAGACCTCGGGCGCGGCGTCGAACAGTCTCGTTCTTTCGGCGGAGGCGCAGAGGAGGAAATCGACGCCCTGAGGTTGCGCCGCGGCCCAGAGGGCGAGGCGTTCGAGGAGGCCCAGATCCAGGTAGTGTTCAAAAGGAGACGGCGCCGTTTCGGGAGGATGAGTCTGGAAGGGGGCGGCGCCAAAGTCGGCCAGGAGCAAACGCTCATTGCCTCGCCGCAAGAAAAGCAGAACGGCCGCGGCTTCAGCTTGCTCCTGCTCGAGCCTCAGAACCAGCTTCCCCGGCAAGGCGCCGCCGGCGCGGGGCGATCGTTCTTCCCCCCACCCTTGCTCACGCAGAATCCGGGCGAACTCTCTCGTCATGGAAGTGTGACGGGGGGAAAGGCTCCCTCGCAATCCTGCAGGGACTCAGGCGCCGCCATTCTCCCCTCCGCCGCATGGGGATGCTGCGGGCGCCTCCACGGGTGAGAGGACGCCCAACGCGGCTGATCACGATGCCTTAGCTTGAGGTTGAGAGCATCCCGAGGCGCAAAAAAAGCCGACTCGCTGAGGTTGCGCCGCCCATCAGGGACGCGCGGAGAACGGTCTTCGGTTCCGGGGGTTCCCGGGAAACGGGGCCGACCCAAGACGCCGCGCCGACCCGCAAGCATGCGGGGATCGTCCGGGCGGCCGCTAGTAACCGCCTCTCCCGCCCCCGCGACTCATCCCGCCCCCGCCACTCATCCCGCCCCCGCCACCCATCGCGCCCCCGCGGCCCGAGTAGCCCTGACGGTCCATGCCGACCTGCCCGCCGCCCTCGAGTTCCTTCTCCCTTTTCTTCTTGAGGTCTTCTTCCCGCTTCTTGCGCTCCTCCTTGCGCTTCTCGGCCGCTTTGGCGATCTCCTGGGCCTGCTCCTTCAGGATCTCGGCGCCGACCTTCTTGCGACGGGTGTCGCGCTCCGCTTGCGTTTGGACCAGCCTGTCGACCTTGTCCGCGCCGTTTCGCGCTTTCTCCAGCTCGTGGCGACGGGGACCTTTGCCCTCCAGTCCGAGAATCTCGCGGTAGGCCCGCTCGGCGATTCTCAACTGGGAAATGGCTTTCTCTCCGGATTTGCCTTTCGAGCGCGCGATGGCGAATTCGGCGACGAGAAAGCGAAGGTCGACATTGGCCGGATCCAGGCTCTGGGCTTGGGCGAAGGCATCAAGGGCCTCGTCGTGCTCGACATGGTCGTAGCATTTCAGAGCCGCGCGGAAGGACTCCAAGGCTTCAGGTTTCAGGGACTTCTCGATCTCCTTCGCCTGTTCGGCGTCGAACGCTTGAGTCGAGCCGGCAACTGCGAAAGAGACGGCGATCGCCAAGAACCGAAGGATCGAAATGGTTCGCATGTCACTCCCTCCTGATCGTCTCGCCATCGAGTGGGCTAGCCTTGACTCTGCCCCGCACCCCGGAGCGTATCTCTCCATCATATTAGGCAAGCCAGAAGCCTGAAGGCAAGAAAAAATGGCTCGCCGCACTCTCGCGGTCCTTCCTGTCTCCCCGGAGCGCCCCGGCTGGCGTCTTCACGGTCGCCGGCCGGAGGCGGGCTCCCACATTAGACGCGCGCTAACCGTTCAGAACCCACCCCTTGCGGTACGTCTTCCGGATGTAGGCGTCCGCCTCGGGACAGTTGGTCGCCTTCAGGTTCTCGGCGTCCCATTCCAGCTTCTTGCCCGCCCGATAGGCCGCCAGGGCAAGCAGATTGTGCTCAACCAAGGCGCCCGAGTAGTCGAAGTTGCACAGCGTCGGCGTGCCCGTCTTGCAGCCGATGATCCATTCCGCGTGATGACCGGGCGAGGGCGGGATCAGCTCCTCGGCCTTGGGCGCCTCGTAGTGGGTCATGTCGCCGCCGAGCATCAGGATCCGGAACTCGTAGTCCGCCAACAGATACCCCTTGTCGCCCCGGAACAGAACGCCCTTGAAAAGATCGTCGCGGCTGAAGACCGGACTCGGCAGACCCGGCTTCTTCCCGCCATCGTACCAGTAGACCTTCACCGCCCCTCGCGTGTCGGTCGCCGGGTGGTCCCAGCTCGCCTTGAGCCACTGCGGACAGGTGTCGGTCGAGACGGGCGAGCCTTCGGCTTCGCACGTGGTCGGCAACCGCAGATCGAGCGCCCAGTAGGCGAGGTCCATCATGTGGCTGCCCATGTCGCCGATCTGGCCGCTGCCGAAGTCCCAGAAGCGGTTCCATGCCAGGCAGCCGCCGAGGTACCCCGGGTTATAGGGGTGAAACGGAGAGGGACCGATCCACAGGTCCCAGTGCAGGTGCTCGGGCGCGGGCTTGACCTCGGGCAGGTAGTCGCCCCCCTCCGGAGTCCGGCTGCACCAGACGCGGCAGTCGTCCACCGCCCCGATCGCGCCGCGCTGCACGAGTTCGACGACGCGGCGGAAGTTGTCGCAGGCGTGGATCTGGGTTCCCATCTGCGTGGCGATCTGGTCGCGGTTCTTCAGGTACGTCTCGCGGACCACGTGGGCTTCGTGAACCGAATTGGCCAAGGGCTTCTCGCAATAGACGTGCAAGCCGCGGTTCATCGCCCACACGTTCACAAAGGCGTGCGTGTGGTCGGTCGTCGAGCAGACGACGGCTTCAATGTCCTTTTGATCGAGGCACTTGCGCCAGTCGATGTAGGTCCTGGCCTGCGGGAAGCTCTTCGCCGCCGCGGCCAAGTTCTGCTCGTTCACGTCGCACAGGGCGACGATGTTCTCGCCCTTGACTCCCTCGAGGTTGCCGGCGCCCCGTCCGCCGACTCCGATGACGGCGATATGGAGCTTCTCGTTCGGCGAGGCCCCCGCGCGTCGCCGCGACGACGCGTTCGCGCGCCGCGACGACGCGTTCGCTCCAAGAATCCCCGACTTCAGGACGACGAGTCCCGCTCCGGTTGCAGCGGCTTTTCCCAAGAATGCGCGACGTTTCATCGCTGGTCTCCTTTCGAGGGCAGGCGTTCTCCCCCAAGTCGGGGATTCTCCCCGTCTTCGTCCTGACATTCAAGCCGAATCAGCCCCCAACGGCGGTTCGGCGGCGATTCCTTTCGCGAGACGGGCGGGGCGGCACACCCCCGCAGGATGCAAAGAAGGCGAGTCGCCGACGAGGTCGGTGCGGCCGACGGGGTCGGCGGGGCCGGAGAAGAGACCGTGACGGACCCGACTGTCTTCGCGGACAAGGGGCGCCTCAGCGCAGAGAAACCTCAAGGCCCTGATCATCGAGGACTACGTTGACGCTCTCGCGGAAATGGGCTGGATTGCGGACGTAAGCGAGGTAGTCCGCCAGGTCATCCGCGGCGTTCACGGAGTTATGGGCAAGCACCAGACTTCCCGGTCCGAGGTTGGGCACGGCGGCTTGCAGCATCGTGAGATAGATGGACTTTCCCGTCCCGTCTTGGCCGTTCGCGTCGAGGTAGAGAAGATCGATGCTCCCGCGATAGGAGCCCAGCCACGCGACGCCGTCCGCGGCGACGATCTCCCACTCCGCGACCTCTTCTCCGTCGTCGCCGGGCGCGAGCGTCGCGACGTTGCGACGGGCTCGGTCCGCTTCCTCGGGCTGTATCTCAAGACCCACCAAGCGCTCGGCGCGGTAACAGGATCCGGGACCCATCGCGGCGCCGGCGTTGCAGATGAAGGTGTAGCCGCAGAAGACTCCCACCGCAACCATCACGCGGGGTTGGGCGATCGCGTTGACGGCGTAGAGCAGGCGTTGCATTCTCGGCGTGATGGCCGTCCAGGGAATGTCGAATCGGTCGCGAGCGGCCGCGCGAAGATTCAGCGCCTTCGCGGCGTCATAGCGGGTGTGCGGCAGGATCGCGGCTTCAACGAGAGCGGCCAGCGCCGCGTCGACCGCCCCGATCTCGGCCTCGAGCGGTTCGATCTCGCGATGCGGTTTGCGAAAGTCCATCACGTATCGGCGCCAGTCGCCGGCTTCGTGGACACGGGCCATCACTCATCCTTTCCTTCCGCCCCCCGACACCGTCGGCGCGGCACAAGAGGAAGATCGTCGACCGGGCTATTGACACATCCCAAACAGGCCGGGCTCGAACGTGAAGACGCGCACTTCGTCGATCAGGCCGTCGAAGGACTGGTTCTTTCCCTCCTGGGGTCCGCCGATCGTGAAGGCGCCGGCGGCCGGGTTCGGCTTTGCCGTCACGGGTCCGGCCGCCTGTGCCCCGTTCACGTAGAGGCTGGTCAGCCCCTGTTCGCATACCAGCGCCAGGTGGGTCCATTGGTCGGTTCGGACCGGCGCGCCGGTGATGAATGTCACGCCGCCAAACAAGCCGGCCCATTTGTCTTTGGCTTGATGCAGTCCGAAGCCGCTGGTCGACGGATTGCCGTTATAAACGATCTGGCAGACTCTCTCCGTCTGGGTCGGCTTGACCCACGCTTCGATCGCGAAGTTGTCCGTCACGGTAGTCAGCGCGTCGTCCAGAAAGTACAGATCGCCGCCGTCAGCCGCCTGAAACCGCACGGACAGCATGCTGCCGATCGCGGCGGCCGCGTCCGTCGAGATTGTGGGAGCGCCCTTTCGCTTCAGGTCCGGACTCTTCCCGCCCCACCGGCCCTCTCGGCCCCAGGCCTGTGTCGTCGCGTTTCCCGGAACGCCGTCCCGGGCGCCCGGATCGTCTTCGCCCATACGGTAGCGCGCCACGAGGTCAAAGCCCTCCAGCGGCGCCAGGTGGTCCGCGTCGTCTCCGCTGCTCCTTATCAGACTGACGGCCGCCTCGTACCCGCCGCATTTCATCCCCGGCGCGTCGGATACGGCCCGCACGCGGGCGGATTGAGTCAGCGTGATCTTTCCCACGTAGCGTTTGGAGTCAGGGCCCGGGACGCTGCCGTCCAGCGTGTAACGGATCCCCGCGTCCTCGACCGGGCTCTTGAGCCGCACCTCGATGCGATCGCCAAACCAGCGAACGGGCGTGTCGATCAGGGGCGCGTAGCTGGCGTGGATCTCTTCGCTCGAAGCCAGCGCCCTCAGCTTGGGCCGGTCCTTCCGCCGCGCCTCCAACTCGAGAAGGAGTCCCTCGCCGCCGGCCAGGGCCAATCGCGCCGTATTGCCCCTCACAGTCCGGTCTCGCCCTTCTCTCACGATCCGAATGCTCTTCACCAGGTCGGAGAATTGCACCTCTACGGCCTCCGGCGGGATCTTGCCGGGGCCTTTGGTCACCCGCTTGCTCACGACCATCGCCATCGGAGGACGGTCGGGCTTTGTCAAGATCCCGACCAAGAGGTTTTCGCTCATCCCCTCCACGATCTTATGGTGCATCGGGCCGACGGCTCCACGGATCTGCCACCCCGTGCTGAAGAGACCTTCGGACGCGGCGCCGAGCAGTCGCGGTCCGTAGGCGGCGACGCGGCGATTGGCCTGTTGCGCCACGAAGTACTTCGCCGTGCGTCCCGCCCGGGCCGCCTCGAGGGTTTCACGTCCTTTCTTGAGTTCCTTGGTGGTATGCAACGCCCCGTAGTCCCGATAGGTGAAATACCAGATGCCCTGGGCCCCGTAAGCGAGGGCGGCGTAGATCGGGAAACGCAGCAAAGAGTCGGTGACGTTGAGGACCGACTGCTTCTCGTGGCCCATCTCGGTCACGTTGAACATGGGCCACCCCACGAGACCGTACTGCAGGCAGTCGCGCCGCATCGCGCTGTAGCTGGCGCAGTACTGCTGCGCCTGCTCGTCGGCGGCGGCCGCCGTGTTGTAGAGCGTCGGATAGATCTGCCAGTTCACAAAGGGGTTCTTGTGGGCGGCCAGTTCCTTCGCGGGCACCCAGCCGCACACCCACGGCATCAAGTGCGGCGCGTTCTTGCGCAGGAATTCCGTCCCCTCCGCCAGCTGCTTGCCCATGGTTCCCTGATCGTCTCCGAGCATGTAGCCGATCACGGCCGGGTGATCGCCGAACTTCCCGTGGAGCCACTTGAGTTCCTCGAGCGTGGCGTTGTGGTGGCCCGTGGAGCCGGCGTAAGGGGTGGCGATTCCGCCCCAGGGCTTGTCATTCTGCGTGTAGGTGTCGATCATGGCGCCCAGATGGTGCTTCCGAGCGAGATCCAGTTCCTTGGCCACATTCTCGGGAAGCGCGTACTGCTCGACCGCCATGTACCGACCCACCATCACCACGTTGAAGCCCGCTTCCTTGTACACCCGGACTTCGGCGTCCGTTCCGACGGGGCCGAGCCAGGCGCCGATCACGAAATCCTTGAACTTGAAGTCCCACGGCGCAAGGGGACTGTCCGCGTCCTTTGCCGCCGCGCTTGCCTGGGGCGCCGAGATCAGCGACAGTCCCGCAAGGGCCGTCATAAAGAGACCGACGTTCGCGCGAGATCTTCCCTGAAGCCAGACGCTCTTGCGCCGCAAGAACCGTGACAGCGGCGCATTCTCATTCCGATAGGCGCTCTTCGTGACCATTGCAGTGGTTGCTCCTTGAGTTTGATGAGATACCGCCAAGACACGCCTTGGGCGAGACCGTGTTTCTCCACTTCGTTTCCGGCCGGATTCTCGCTTCATTGCCCGCAGCGCGCAACGGATTTCCCGCCCGGACCGCCTCCCAACGAGGAACTTACGCAATAGGGTCTTCTGCAACGCCGGCGGATCGCCGGCGCCACATTTTCCCTCCCGACTCGGTCCGAAGAGCCTTGTAGCAGGCCAGGCCGCCAGATGCGAGCTCGATTGTGCCGGATTCCGCCGCCGGCGTGGCCGTTGACGCGCGCCACCGCTCACCGGCCGCTGACCAGATGCAACGCCGCTTGACGACAGTTTGGTGGAAGGGTAAGCTGCCTTCTATGGAAGGGGCAGTTTGAGTTCGGACCCAGCAGGAGCCCGCCCCCCGGAATCCAGGCGAGAGTCGGGCCGCAGATGGAAAACATGACGCATGAGAGCGACAGGTTCCGCGCCGGTTCACGCCGCGACCGGAGTAAGTTGAAGCGGCCTCAACGGGTGGAACCGCTGTCTGTTCTGCTGTTCGCGATTTGCGTTTTCGCGGCGCGCGCCCCGGCGGCGGAGATTGTGGAAGAGGCCCATTCTTGCTGCAACAGGAACGCGACACTGACCGTTCCCAACGGCAGGAGTTCGTTGTACAGGCGCAGTTCGCAGATGTTCCCGAAGAAGAAGAGGGGCAGGAAGAAAAACGGCGTGGCCCAGTAGAGCCTCCGGATGGAACGGGGAAGTTTGAAGAGGAAGACGATCGCCACGAGATGGACGGCCAACCCGAGGTAGACATTCTGAAGGGCTCTTCCGCGTCCTTCAAATACGAGCTCTTTGAGATTCTGCGCCGCGCGCGGAGTCCGGGGATGGGAGCCGTCCGCCGGGACTTCGTAAGCCGATACGGTAACGCTCAGTGGCGTGTACAAGTCCGCGTGCGCGAAACGGACCGTCTGATAAGTTGCATAGAAAAGAACCGCAAAGAGCAGCGTTTGCGCAACCGCCCTCGCGTCGGGTCTCCACCCCCTCTGCGCGTGGAAGAACCATGCCGGAATGAGCCACACCATCGTTTCCTTGTTGAGCGTGCCAAGAATCAGGACCGCCCCAAACAAGAACGCGCGTTGCCGAAGCACGAGGATCATGCCGGCCGCGGAGAAGAACAGAGCGGGGAAATCGTACGGCCAGGAGGATGCATACCCGAGATCCAGGAATCCCCAGGGAAGCAGACAGGCGGTGAGCAAGGTCGCCGATAGCGCCCAGGCGTTGGCCAGGAAGAGGAGAGCGAAGCGATGGGTGGCGAAGAGGCCCGCGCACAGAGCGACGATCTGCACGAATGCGTTTGCGCCGTGAGAGGAGACTCGTCCGCCCGAGACCTTCTGAACCAGTCCGACGGTCTCGGCCGGCAGCAGCCGGGCCGAAAAAAGCGTGCCGATCGTCCCGTCGAGATACATGTTGAAGGCTTTCTCGGCCATCCCGCCTCGGTTCGTTTGCTCGGCCTGAAGCTGTTGGATCAGAATGCTCGGCGGTATCAGGACAAGGAGGACGAGGAGCGAACTGCGCCAAGACGTCCGCGCGCGCCGATCGAACGGGTCCTCGCACTCGCCTGCGTCCTTGATGATGGAAGATGTCGGACGTTTCGCATCCGGCTTCATGGGGATCTCCTTCCCTCGACCGTGAATGGAGTTCTCTGGTTTTCCCGCCCAAAGATCAAGCGAAAAGTGGCTGATATCGCCGTTCCGGCCAGGGCAATCTCAAAGTCGGCGCTTCCGCCTCGAAGGGGCGGTTTTGGGAGTGCGCAGGCTTGCCTGCGCTTTCTCGGCGCGGTGGCTTGCCGCCGCGCCAAACTTCGTTCGGATGGGGATGAAACCCCGCCTGTCCGCCAAGCCGGGCGGGCCAAAGCGACGGCAAGCCGTCGCAATCCAGAGACTTTGAAATTGTCCTGCCGTTCCGGCGTACTTCTTCCCGCCCTGCCCGGAGCCTGGAAGAATGGTTGGGTGAAGGGCCTTCGCGCCCGCGGCGGTTGCGAAGTCGATATGGTTTGGGGCGACGGCCGGCTCCAAGAAGCCTCGATCCGGTCGAAGAGGCCGGGCGTCTGTCGCGTTCGGTGTGCGACGCCCCTCACGCCGGATCCGACCCAGCCTGAGACGCGTCTGCGGCGCCCGGAAGCAACCGTTGTCGAGTTCGAGACGCGCGCCGGTGAACAGCGCCGACTGAGCCCGCATTCCGCGGGGAACCTGTCCGGCGCAGAGTCTTCAGAAGGAGGAGAACCATGATCTGGCAAGAATGGTCGAAGACATTGAAGGAAACGTTGGGCCTGAAAGGCAGTCCCGTCGCGATCACGTTCAGCATCGACCCCGGGCGCGACCCCTCGCCGGGGAAGCATTGGGTCTGTCAGACAATAAAGGACGCGCGCGACGGGAAAACCGTCTGCCTGGCAGAGGAGAACAGCGCGTGCTCAGGAGGCGCCGTCTATCTCGGATTCCGCCCGCGCCCTTGTGGGAAAGAAGCCCGCCCGCTTCAGAGATTCCTCGTTCACGGCGAGAAGTTGTTCTGCTCCGTGGCCGCTTTCCACCGCGCCATGGCGCTGACCACCCAGCCGCCGCTCGGTTTGGCCGATCGAGTTCTTTTCGCGCCCCTCGAAGCGGCGGAGACGGAGCCGGACCTCGTCCTGTTCCTTTGCGGCGCCGAGCAAGCCTGCCGCTTGGTAACGCTGGCCGCCTATTCGAGCGGGGCATCCCCCAAGGTGGAGATGGTCGGCTCGGCCTGCCACATGGCGATCGGCTATCCCCTCGTCTCCGGTGAGGTAAACGTGAGTCTGCTGGACTACACGGCGAGAAAAATGAAGCAGTACGATCCGAACGAACTCATCGTGACCGTTCCCTACTACCGGATGCCCGACCTCCTCGCCGCCATCCCTCGTTGCACGGCGGGCGCGGCGAAGACGGAGATGCCCCCAGAGTTCGCCCATTCGGCGAACGAATAGCAGCCGGTCCCTATAGCGAAGGCGTGGGAAGTCAGAGCTGACA
>Ga0315274_10001263_pt1 | contig 38950 bp, 28 predicted proteins | sample YL17G02_20_MG_FD_203700 | JGI IMG/M metagenome (GOLD analysis project Ga0315274, IMG submission 203700) | Sediment microbial communities from Yellowstone Lake, YNP, Wyoming, USA - YL17G02_20 | ecosystem: Environmental > Aquatic > Freshwater > Lake > Sediment | place: USA: Wyoming | collected...
CGCTGGTTCTCGGCGACGGCGCCGATCAGGGCAACGGCGACATCCACCTGATCGTTTTCTATCGGTGGGTCCGCGAATCCGGCGACGTGCCCGCGTTCGCCACATGGGCCGAAATGCGTATCCCCTCCGGCCAGCAGTCGTCGGGCGTCGATGGCACGCTGCATTTCAACCTGACCAAGACGCTGGCAGACAAGTTCCGCGGCCACCTGGAAGGCTACATCATGACGGCCAACGGTGAGCGCGGCGGCGGCGAATTCAACGGTCACAACGGTCACGACGACCGCTGGCTGTTCAACTGGGGCTGGGGAAACGACGAGCGAGCCGACCGCCGGCACTTCCAGTGGGGCATCGGACCGGGCATTGATTATCAGTGCACCGAGAAGACGATCGGCATCATCAACTACATCAACCGCAGCAGCGAGGAGTACGGCGCCCACAACCAGAATATCCTCGAAATCGGCCTCGTTCAGGAGCTGGCGGAAAAGCAGCACCTGAAGGCCGCGGTGGACATCGGCCTGGACGGCAACGACGAAACCCCGAACTTCGGGGCCAAGGTCCAGTGGTCGATCGACTTCTGATAGGGTAGGAGCGTTCGCCGTCCTTTTCGGCGAATGCAGAAGTAACACGTGGGACCGGTTTTCGAGTCGGCGATGGCCGATTCGGGGACCGGTCCCACTGCTTTTGGGAGACTACCGCCGTAGGCCGAATCCAAGCAAAAACACCGGGCGGAGAATGCTCCACCAACCGATCACCGGGGTCATTTTGGTGAAGCCCATCGCGCGGGGCGGGTAGACCTTCGTGCACGGAACCTCGGTGTGGCGGTAGCCGAGTTTGAGAACCTTCCACAGCAGATAAACTTCCAGGCCGTAGCTGTCCAGCCACCGTTGGTTCAGGTTGATCCGTGGGTCGTCGAGCAGCGTCAGCTTGAAGGCCCGGAAGCCGTTGGTGCTTTCCGTGAGATGCTTGCGGGCGAACCGGCTCATCAACCAGGGATGAAGGCGCGTCGCCACGCGGCGGTAGAGCGGCATGTCGCCTCCGCACGCCCCGCCTTCGAGGTACCGCGAGCCGATCACGAAGTCATGTCCGTCGTCACAAATCGGATCGAGCAGGCGGGGAATCTCCGAGGGGTCGTCCTTGTTGTTCCCGGCGAGGATGACGGCGATGTCATGGCCGGTCGCACGACCGTGCTCCAGTCCCGCGCGCAGGGCCGCCCCGACGCCCGTGACTTGCCGCATGGGTAGAACCAACGCGCCCTTTTGACGGGCGACCGCCGCGGTCGCGTCCGTGGAGCCGTCGTCCACGACCAGAATCGTGTCCGCAATCCGCGGGTCAATGCGATCAACGACGCGACCGATCTTGGCCTCCTCGTTGTGCGCGGGCACGATGGCAATGACTTTGCGGTTCTTGTACAAGCTGCTAATCCATCAATGCGAGTTGATCGTTGCGGACTTCGTACGGTCGTCGGCACTGGCGGCAGGTCCACGGTTCTCGAAGTGGGAAACCGCACACGCACATCCACCCCACGGCCCGCGCGGGGTTCCCCAGCACGAGCCGATGGTCGGCGACATCCCGTGTCACCACGGCCGCGGCGCCGACCACGGCATAGACACCGATGGTGAGGCCGGGAAGGATGACCGCCCTTGCACCGATCGTCGCGCCCCTTCGGACGACGGTCGGCGCCAGCCAATTTGCATCGCACTTGTAACGCGCCGCGGCCTCCGGCATTCGCGGGCTGCGGGGATGTTTGTCGTTGGTGAAGATGACCCCGGGCCCGATAAAAACATCGTCCGCAACACTGGCACCTCGAAACAACATCACACCATTCTTGATCGTGACCCGATCGCCGACGTGAACGCCGGATTCGATGAAGGCGTGGTCGCCGATATTGCAATCTCGGCCGATGACGGCCCCGTCCATGATATGGGCGAACGCCCACACGCGTGTTCCATCGCCCATCGTCGCGTTTTCACAAATGGCTGAGGGATGTACGAAGACCGTTGGGTCGGTCCGCGCAATCACGCGAGAGGCCGCCTCGTTGGGCGGCGTAGGCGCGTTTCGCTGCGTTCGGATCGTCGCGTTGGAATCGACCGGCACGCTCTATTATCGGGTCGCGGCGGTCGTGGCTTTGAGGCCGCTTGGCGGTTCGCTCGGCGATCGCTGCCCGCTGATGAGCGGCACGGACGCCACGGGGGCGGTCCGCACCTTGATCTCCGTGCCGATGTCGATGGGGACCATGGTTCCGCCGTTTCGCATGGACTGCATGGCCGCTTCAAGGGTTCTGACCACGATCCACCCGTCCATCGCGTCCGGCCCCTCCGGCGAACCGTCGAGGACCCAACCGACGAACGTCTCGGCCTGTTTCAGCAGCGGCTCGGTCCGGCGGATGGCCGGTAGGTGCACGTCGGCGCTGCGCAACAGGCATTGGAAGTCGCCGAACGAGTTGTAGTAGGGCGGCTCGTCCAGTCCCTTGTCATAGATGCGGAGGGTGTCCTGAGGGTCAACGTCGTCCCAATGGGCCATCTTCAGCGACCCGACGACGGTCAACGTGCGGACCTTGCGGGGGTTCAACCAGCTCACGTGGAGGTGGGCCAACGTGCCGTCCGGGTATTGAACCGTGGCGAAGCAAACGTCCTCAATCGCCTTCTGGGAAATGCAGCTACCCTGAGCGGAGACCGCGGTCGGCGTGGAGCCGAGCAGATAGTTGAAAATGCTCAGGTCGTGCGTTCCCAGGTCGTACAGAGCGTTCACGTCGCCGCGGACGGGACCGAGGTTGGTACGCACGGCGTCGAGGTAATGAATGCGCCCGAGCTGCCCGGCGGCGACCAGTTCACGAAGCTTGATGATCCCGCCGTTGAAGAGGAACACATGGCCGACCATGAGGACGCGACCGACGGCCCCGGCGAGCAGGGCGAGATCCTGCGCTTCAAGGCTTGTGGTGCAAAGCGGTTTCTCCACCAGAACATGCTTGCCCGCTTGAAGGACCTCACGGGCGATCGCGGCGTGCGTGGCCGTGGGCGTGGCGATCACGATCGCGTCGATCCGCTCGTCGGTAAGAAGAGTCCGGTAATCGGCGGTCGTCCGGACCTGAGGAAAACGCGCCTGAACTTGCTCAACCCGCGAAGGGTTCAGGTCGGCGCAGGCGACGACGCGGGAGCGGTCCAACTCCTCGAAGACACGGATGTGGTTGGGTCCCCAATGGCCGCAGCCGATGACGCCCACCGCCAACTTACGATCGTCCGTCGCCACCGCCGCTACTATCGGAACGAATTCGGTCCGCAATCAGCGGATCCCACCCCTATCGGACGGGCCCACGGCGATCCACCCCGCGTACCAGTACTGAGAAGCCGGTCCGTGGACAGAGGGTCTTCCGACGCGCGTTCCCGTTGCCGGCGGTTCAGATCACCGATATACCTAGTGCTTCGTCGCAGCCAAACTCTCGGGTTCGGTGTTTTGTGGCACAGCGGCCCTCCGCTGTGCTCTATCGCCCAGCCGGGGGCGGCTGGGCCACACCGACCCGCAGAATTAGGTGCGGTGGGGCACTAGCCGCCGCGACAACGTCGGACGCCGCGTCGATTGCGGCGATGTGAATTCACCATGATGCAACTGACGGACCAGGCCCTCGACGGCGCCCTGTACTGCGTCTGCAAGAAACCGCAGGCTGGATCCGTCAATCCATCGTCCGGCACGACGGGGGCTTATCCATGACCACACCTGCCGAGGCGGCGATCGAGGCGCCGACTTTGCTCCTGGCAAAGGCCACCGAAGCTGAGTATTGCGAGTTTGCCCGTCGGGCGCGGCGTAACGAGTTCTGGTGGTATTTCGACGGACTGGCGCCCTACCGCGGCTACAGTCGCCCGTTTCCGGACAAGAACGGGCGCTGGTGGTATGGCGTGAAACCCGGCTTCGCCTGGGCGGTGGATTTCTTCCGACCGTTGCCGGCGGACTTTCCGTCTCCGGGAAAACCGTCGTTGTTGGGATGGCAATTCCCGGTCGCGGAGGCCGATGCCAACTCGCGGGTTCATTTGAACGTTATCCACGATTTGTCGGGGTACGTTCTCGAACGAATATCCGGGAAGAAGCGGCGTTGGACGATCCGCAAATCGTTGCGCGAACATGCGTACGCCGTGGCCGACCCCGCTGACCCGGCGGCTGCGGCTGAGGCGTGCGAGGTCTGGAATAGTCACGTGGCGCGGACGGGCTGGAACAAGCCCATGTCGGTCGAGGAGTTTCGCGCGAGTTGGACCGAGCTGGCCGATTGCCCGGGAACGACGGTACTCACCGCCCGCGAGCGCACCGAGTCCGGATCGCTGTGCGCGTGGCTGATCGCTCGGGTGATCGATGACACCGCGTTCATCGACACGCTGGCTTCGCACTCCGATCGGCTGGCGAACGCGCCGAACGACGGGCTGGTGTTTCTGTATTTGACCTCCGCCGACAAAGTCGGTGTCCGTCACGCGCACTACGCGCTGAAGAGTTCAATCGGCAGCCTGGAATCATTCAAACAGGCGCTGGGGTTCGTTCCCCATCCGTTCCCGGCGCGACTGCATCTTCGTTGGCCGGTCAGCACGTTGTTGCGGGCGTTCCGGCCGGCGATCTACCGTCGTCTATGCGGCGATCCGTCTTCCGTCGCCGGCGAATCATTGAACGCATCTGCGGAAATGGGGGAGTGAACGGCGCGGATCATCCTACCGGGTGGGCCCCCGGGCGCACCGGGACCCCGTTCCGCCCGCAGCTCAGGCGTGTGGCTTCAAGGCGACGCCGGTGGCCGTCCATTCGAGCGGCTCGCCGACGTCGGGTACGAATAGGCGGCTTCGTAAGTTCGCGGGCAAGGCCTCGCGGAAGGCGTCGGCGGATTGGGCGAGGAAGGGGAAGGTCTTGTAATGACCGGGGATGATGGCGGCGGGCTGAAGCATCTCTGCGGCCAAGGCCGCTCCGCGAGCGCCCATCGTGAAGCGGTCCCCGATCGGCAGGATGCAAATCTTGGGAGTGAACAACTGGGCGATGAGCTTCATGTCGGAGAAAACATCGGTGTCACCCGCATGGTACACGGCGGCCAATCCCTCGACGGCAATGACAACGCCATTGGGCATTCCGCCATACGCCGGACCTTCGGGGCTGTAAACGCCGGATGAGTGAAACGCCTGAGTGAGCGAAAACCGGACTCCGTCGACCGTGTGCGTGCCGCCGGTGTTCATCCACTCGTAGCGGCCCTTGCCGATCCGGTTCTGCATGGCCATGCAGAGGTCGTAGTTGGCGACGACGATGGGATCGAACCTGCGGACCAACTCGGGCACGTCGTCCACGTGGTCCGGGTGTCCGTGGGTCATCACGATGAAGTCGCAGCGCGTCGGCTTCTTGAGATTCGCCGGACAGGCAGGGTTCTCCGCCAGCCACGGGTCGATGAGAATGACGCGCTCGTCGAGGAGAGCGAGCTTGAAGGCTGCGTGCCCCAACCATGTAATCGAGGCGTTCATCTACCTAGATTGTTGCCGGGGCGAGTGGATCTCGTCAAGGCGTTCCAGGCATGCTGCGATAATCCGGTCTTGGCCGAAGCCGAGTTCGTGCGCCAGCGGTAAAGCGTTGCGTTGGAACCACCGAAACTCCAGAGCCTCGCCCTGCGGTTCGGGGTCCCCGTCAAGCATTGCGCGGAAAATCAAGCCGATCGCGTGTTGCCGCGGGTCAAAGCTGCCGGTTTCTCGCGGGATCGTGAAGTATTGTGCAACGTAGATCGGGTGCGCGTCGTCATCGACACGTGCCGTTACCACCGGTCCCAAGGCGTCACGGACTTGTCGGCGTACCGCTTCGACGAAAGACTCATCCCGGAGTAGGCGACCTCCGATCAGGCACCACCGGAGCCCCTGATTGGGCGTGTCTCGCAAGATCAAACCGAGTTGTGTTAGACGCCCGCCGACCGTTCGGAGGGGGAGTACGTCCACGCAGGCGATAGGCACCGATGCTTGCACTTTGCGCCAAGAGTCGGCGTCCAACCACGTCCGATCATGGGTCCGAGCCGAGTCAAGCACGTGCTTCGAGATCATCCCCCAAACTCCACGGCGCGGAGCCTGTCAAGTCCTCTACGCAGTATCGGCAACTACGGGGCGCGATGGGCAGTCCTTTTGGATGCCGGCGCTGGCCACATCATGCTATCGTAACCAAGCCGACGAGCTGCGACCGTCGAATAAAGCACCCTCGCGTTGTCCGAGTCGGTTGGGAGTTTAGGTTTGGGGTTTCGTGACCCATCTTGAGGATCGCACGCCCACGACGCGACTCGGCGCGTTCAACGACGCGAAAGGGCATCGATCCGCCGAGCCGCGTCGACACCGAAAAACTGTTCGCCGCAAGCCAGGCACACATCGGCTTCAACGCGCACAGTACGACCCTTGGGAGCTGGAGCCGCCACGGTCATGCGACGGAGTCGACGAGAGCCACACATCGCACAGATCGTCAAGGAGGGCGGACTACCCCGAGCGCGTCGAAATCTTCGCAGAGACAAGGATGTAGAAGACTTCCCCCTGCGGTTCGCGGAGGATCTTGCCTTTCGTGTAGATGAGCGTGCCGGTGTTGTTGAAGCTTTCGATGACATAAAGTCTTTCCTTCTCGCGCAGGCGGAAAGGTTTATTCGAACGCAGAGTTTTTGTTACCGTTCGAGCATTGCCAATTGATTCAACTACGTCGCTGGGATACAGGCCATCGACGGACATCTCGTCAAGAGCCTTGAGCGTAAACTGAAAATAGCCCTGCCGCACGAGGCGCTGAATTCGTTGCAGGACATCCATGTCTCTTTTCGACGCCCGACTCGCCCGGCCTCCGACCGCCCGACCCTCACCCTACCCTCTCCCTTGCAGGGAGAGGGGTTATCTTGCCTTGGCCGTCATGCCTTTGATCTTCGAGAGAATCTCCTTGTGTTCCGGGAAGCGGCCCGTGTCGCCCTTACTCCAAACCTGCGTGCCGTCGACGTGAACGTCGAACACGCCGCCGGCGCCTTCGATCAGCTTGGAATCGACGCCGAATTTCTCCTTGATTGCCTCCGCCAGACCGGCGGCTGTGGGAAGGTAGTTTCATTGCACGCAATACTTGATCGTGATGTTCATCTTGGAAACCTTCTCTTATCCGAACCCCAAGCGCCAGCGCGGGGCCGAAAACGAAGTTCGAAGTTCAAAGATCGAAGAGCAAAAGGGTGCGTTCTTGCCCGACCCTTCTTCGAACTTTGAACTTCGGTCTTTGATCTTCATCCTCGGCCCGTCGCTTGCGCTCCGGGTTCGGACACTACGCCAGGTTCATCGTCATCAAGAACTCGGCATTCGTACGGACCTTCCCCAGTTGCGCGCGAAGCAACTCGATGGCCTCAACGACGTTCATGTCGGAGAGCACGCGGCGCAGGCGATAGACCAACTCCAATTCCTTGGGATCGAGCAGCAGTTCCTCCTTACGCGTACCGGAGGCGGCCACGTCGATCGCCGGCCAGACGCGTTTGTCGACGAGGCGGCGGTCGAGGTGCAACTCGCTGTTACCCGTGCCCTTGAACTCCTCGAAAATGACCTCGTCCATCTTCGACCCGGTATCGACCAAGGCCGTGCCGATGATGGTCAGCGACCCGCCCTCCTCCATGTTTCGAGCGGCGCCGAAGAAGCGCTTGGGCTTTTGCAGCGCGTTGGCGTCCACGCCGCCGGAGAGAATCTTACCGGAGTGCGGGACCTCGGTGTTGTAGGCCCGGGCCAGTCGGGTGATGGAGTCGAGGAGGATAACGACATCGCGCCCGTACTCGACGAGGCGCTTGGCCTTTTCCACGACCATTTCCGCGACCTGCACGTGGCGGGAGGCGGGTTCGTCGAAGGTCGAACTGACCACCTCGGCCTTCGTGTTCCGCTGCATCTCGGTGACCTCTTCCGGTCGCTCGTCGATGAGCAGAATGAACACGTAAGTATCGGGATGGTTCTTGGCGATGGCGTTGGCCATCTTTTGCAGGAGCACGGTCTTGCCCGTCCGCGGCGGGGCGACGATGAGCATACGCTGCCCCCTGCCGATCGGCGTGACCATATCGACGATCCGCATGTTCATTTCATCCTGCGTCGTCTCCAGGAAGAGCCGCTTGTCGGGATGAAGGACGGTGAGATCCTCGAAGTTGGTCTTCTCGGTGACGTCGTTGGGGTCTGCGAGGTTGATGGCCTCGACGCGGAGCAGGGCGAAGTAGCGCTCCGACTCCTTGGGCGGACGAATCTGACCCGCGACGATGTGCCCTGTGCGCAGACCGAACCGACGAATCTGCGAGGGGCTGATGTAGATGTCATCCGGGCAGGGCAGATAGTTGTATTCGGGGCTGCGGAGGAACCCGAACCCGTCGGGTAGGATCTCCAGCACGCCCTCGCCGTACATCAGGCCGTTGCGGTTGATCCGCTCCTTGAGAATCTTGAAGATGAGGTCCTGTTTTTTGAGGCCGGTGTACTCGTCCAGCCCCTCCTTCTTGGCCACGTCGTGCAGTTCCTGCACGCTCATCTTCTGCAGTTCGGTGATGTGGATGTTGCCACGCTTGATCTCCTCGTACTTCGCGTGGGTCTCGGCGTCGATCGGGCCGGACGAGGGGTCGATCTCAAAGCGCGAGGGTGGGGGCGGGGGCGGGGGCGGGGGCGGCGCCACGTCCTCTACTTCAACAACTTCGGGTTCGCCGTCGGGAATGGATGGTGACATAGGGGTCTCTTCCTCCGTGGAAACAGTGGTTCTCTTCTTGGTCGTACGCACTTTACCGGTGGTGGCTTTCGCCATGAAACAATCCTCCTGAATGGGACGTGCCTTCAACGCAGGCGACTGGCTTGTTTATTTGAATAGGACTCTCGATGCCCGCCCGCGTCTTTCGATTCGCCGAGCCGCTTTCCAGGGCGCTCAGGCGTTGGCGGCGAGCACCGAGGCGAAAACTCGCTCTACCTCGGTTCGCAACTGATCCAGATTGGCATGGTTGATCACCACATGATCGGCATTCGCCCTCTTCGTGTCCAGTAAATTCTGGAGGTTTTCCCTCCGCCTCAACTCGTCCTCCGTCCATCCGCGGGAGGCCGCCACCCGTCGAACACGAACCGACCAGTCGGCCTCCACGAAGATCACCGCGTCGCAGTAGTCCCCTAAGCCCGCCTCATACAGCTTCGGGGCGTCCAGGACAATCGCCCGCACGGCGGGATCCGCTTGATACCCCGCCACAAGTTGCTCGCGGCGGCGATGGATACGGGGATACAGCAACTTCTCCAATCGATCCAGCTCCGCCGGATCGTTAAACACGATCGTCGCCAGGGCCTTGCGGTCCACCCCGTCCGAGGAGGGACAGACCTCGTCACCCCACCAGGCCCGCAGCGTCGCGATCACCTCCGGCTCCGCGAGCTCCTCGTGCGCGATGCGGTCCGAGTCGATCACGGCCGCGCCGAGCGACTGGAGAATGCGAGCAACGGAGGACTTCCCCGCCCCGATCCCGCCGGTCAAACCGATGATCGGCTTGCTGCGTTTGGCGCGGACTCGCGTCAATGTTTTCGAGCCGCGAGTTGAATCGCTCACCGCTCGCTCCAGGATTGGCCCAAACGGCGCTTCGCCGGGCTTCCAAAATCCTTGCCCGTATCCGCGAGCAGCGCCGCCCGTCGCTACGATCGTCCCGTGGGAGCACCCCGACGTCACCGTCCGTGGCTACTCGACCTGGAAGTATCTGGCCTCTCGAAACCCGCCAAACACGATCACACACGGAGCGTATACGGCGACGGGGCAAACTGCAACAGGGGGTTCAATCCCGCAGAACCGTCCGTAGTATACACGCCCTGCAAGGGCTTGTCACCCCCTTTTTCCAAAATTTTTCGGCTCTTTTTCGCGGGCCTTTTCTTGAAGCCGGTTTGACAACTTCTTGCGTCTTGTCTCGTGCAGCGACGACCTCAAGTTCATGTCGTCCCGATCCGCGGCCAACTTGGATTTTCCGGAAACGCGACCTCGGCGACACGCTGAAACACGCCTGTGACATTCCGCGCCTTGCACACCCGGGAGGAGACGGATTCGGCACCTTAAACCCGACAAACCTACCTGAAATCCGATTCGCGAAACGCGTCCGCCGTGAATAATAAAACTTGTGTCTCACGATCGCGCCAGGCGTCGGCGTCCAAGCCTGCCTTCATGGTACAGCACCTGGACAGGAACTCCGCGGCGGACCAGCCCCGCTCCGACGCCACCAGTGGCAGAAAACACCCCGTTCGTGCGCCTCGGCGTACGATGATCCCATGCGTACCCGGCACGAGCGACAACGGGTCCGGCGTCGGTTGTGGATCGGTGAGAATGGAAACCTCGATCTCGATGCCCGGTAGCTCCTCGGCCGTAATCGGGTCGCCCTCGAACCGAGGATCGGCCAGTGACGAGCAAGTCACGTCCGCAATCGTTGCGGCGAGATCGGTCGTGGACGCGAAGGTGCCGACGCAACCGCGAAGGTCCCGACCCGACCAGAAGGTCACAAACGCCCCGCCAAACCGCCCTTCGATCCTCGGCGGCTCGGCTGCGTCGCCGCCGGACTGCGTCAGGATTCGTTGAGCGCTCTCCCGCGCCCACCGCAACAGCTCCCGGCGTTGCTGTTCGGAGAGCGGCTTGTAGGGTTCTGACACGTCGATGTCCTCGCGACCGAAGGATGCAGCAGCGTTCGCCGCCAGCGCTCAAGAGCCGGCCTCGGCCAAGCGGGCCGTAAAGTGTCGAAGCTGGGGCGAGGCCTCGACGATCTTGAGCGGTAGCAATGTATCGTGTTTCTCAAACACCTCCAAGACCGCCTCGATCACATAGTCAATATGGCTCTGGGTATAGACGCGGCGGGGGATGGCCAAGCGGACGAGTTCCAGATCGGGAACGTGGCCCCCGCCGCCGAACATGAGGCTGCCGATCTCGACGGCGCGGATGCCCGCGTGGCGATAGGGGGCGCACACCAGGGCCTGCCCAGGGAGCGAGTAGGGCGGGATGTGCGGACGAAACTGAGCCGCGCTCTAGCGGCCCATAATTCACGCCTTTCGAGGATGGCGACGCGGGTTGTGCCGTCGCCCCCGGTCGCGTGCGCCATTGCCGTCGCGGCGAAAAGCCGTTATAGTGGGTCGTCTCGCGGAAAGCGACCAAGTCGCTGGACGGAGGGGGGATTTCAGAGCCTTCTGCACTCAGGAACGAGGAGATTAGTATGTCATCAGCTTGTCGTTTGTCACCGTTTTGCGTGTGTGTGTTCCTTTGGGGAGCCGGTGGCGTTTCCATCGCCGCACCCGTGGGAACGGCCTTCACCTATCAAGGGCAGCTCAAGAGCGCTGACGCTCCGGCCGACGGGCTGCACGACATGCGCTTCCGGCTCTTCGACGCCGCCGTTGCCGGCGCACAGGTCGGACCGACCGTTTGCCTCGACGGCGTGAGCGTGACCAACGGGCTGTTCACCGTCTCGCTCGACTTCGGGGCGCAGTTCAACGGCGACCGGCGGTTCCTGGACATCGAAGTGCGCGCCGACGGGACGCCCGGGAATTGCGCCGCCGGAGTCTACACCCCGCTCGCTCCCCGGCAGGAGTTGCAGGGCACGCCGTACGCGTTGGGGATACGCCTGCCGTTGGACGAACAATTCGACACCGGCGGTGCCGACATTCGCATCACCAACAACGGCATAGGGCGCGTCCTGCAAGTGATTCGCGGCGGCGCGGGAGGCTTGTCGGCCATCCGTGCAGATTCGGCGGGCGATTCGGCGCTCTGGGGCCAGGGATCGACGGCCACGGCGGAGGGCGTCACGGCCATATCTACGGGTGGCGCTCACGCGCTTGCCGCGCAGTCACAAGGCGCGACGGGTCGCGCTGCCAACGTCAACATCATCAACGCCGCGAACCCGGATCCGGCGCTCTTCGCTGCCACTGCGGGCACAGGTTCCGCGGCGCTCTTCGACGGCCGAGTGGACGTCGGCGCGAACGGCTCCAACGACGGCGAACTCCGGGTCTTTCACTCCGCGTCGACAGACCCGCAGATTCGGGCGCGCGGGACGTCCTCGGGCGGCTTCGTCGATCTGTTCGACGAGACCGGGGCGTTTCACTCCGGTTTCGAGGCCGACTCCGCCGGGACGGGCGGGTTCGCATACATCTACCGCTCAGCGAGCAGTCAAGGCTTTACCGTGGACGGGAACACCGGCGCCAATGAACCGCGAGTGACGATCAGCGGTTCCGCCCGCTCCGCGGTTTTCGACATGGCCGACACCGGAAACGCCTCGGTCGAGTTACCAACCAGCGCCATCGCGGCCGCCGAGTGCTTCGACGAACCGGGCGTGGCAAGCAACGCCAACAGCGATGGTGTGGCCATCCCCAGTACGACGCTCGCGATCATTCTGTCGCGCACGATCACCGCCCCGACGGCGGGCTACGTCCTCGTCTTGGGGACGACCCAGTTCCAGATCGGCCATACCACCGGTACGAACTCTCTCTACAACCTCGGCGTCTCTGACTCTTCCACGGCGTTGCCCCCAAATCAGGATCTGTTCGTGACCGTGGCTTCGGCCCTACCAAGCGGCATGTATCAGAAAATCGTCAGTCCGCACGGCTTGTTCGTCGTTCCATCGGGCGCGAACACGTTTTATCTGCTTGGGCAGAGAACCGCTGCGTCATCGCCCGACGCGATGGCCTTCGATTCGCAGCTTACGCTCATCTACTTCGCCACGGCGTACGGCACGGTCACGAGCACTTTGCTGAATACAACAACAACTGCGGCGACCATCGATTCCGCCGCGCCAGACGAAAACGCGGCACCGGTGCGCGCGGGTCGAACGGAGCTTGAAATCGCCCTGGAACGAGAGGAATCCATCGCGGCGAATCAGGTACGCATGCAGCGCGAGCTGACTGAGATGCGGGTCAAGTTCGACGCTCTTCAGAAAGAGCTGGAAGAGACCATACTGGCGCAACGGGCGGCGGCAAGCGAGGCTCGCGGGGCAAAACCGATTCGTCCCATCAGGGAAGGGGATGAGTAGACTCAATACCCCGAATGGGCATTCGCTCGACGCCGCCGACGCTGAGCACCGAGGCGTGCGAGAACCGCCATATGATTTACCTCCACCCTGCGGGAGGCGGCGGCGCCGATGGGACGTGCAGCGTACCCTACCAGAGTGTGCAGACGGCGCACGCCGTAGCCGCCAACGGCAGCGTGATGTTCTTTCGTGCGGGGTCGTATCCCCAACCGGGCCGGGTGCTGCTGACGAAACCCACGAAATTGTTCAATCAGCCGACGGCGGGGCAGTCGACGACGGTGATTACCGCACCGTAGCCACGCTTCGACCGCGGCGGGACGCCGACGCGCTGCGGCCCGACAACGCCGACCTGAGGGCGTGCCTGGAGGCGATGGAGGCGGTCGTCCGGGAAACGCCGACGCCGTGTAGCCGCGTCGAGGCGTCCCCTCGGTGTGCCCTCTCCCCCCGAGCCGTCCGATTCGTCGACGGCGCCGGGCCGGAGGATCATCACTCCCTGGTAACCGCCGTCGTCGCCAATGCACCGCCCGCCGCTCAAAAAAATTTCTCGGCGCGACCTTGAATCCCCGCGCGGTCCGTCTACAACGTATACTATTGAACGGCCGGCACGGAGGGCGAAGGCGTCGCCCGGCTGGCGCGACGCGGAGAGAACGAAAATGGCTAAGACGGCGGTGACCGCCGGCGCCGTCCCGAAAACGGTTGGACCCATCCCGGACCTTGAACGCCACCTTCCCTCGGATTGGTGGCGAACGCTTTTCAACTCCATCTACCTGAAGACGGACGGGGATGTCGTTGAGAACGATCGAAACACAGCCCGCGACGTGGACCTCTTGATCCACGCCGCTGGGCTGGAACCCAACGACCGCATCCTCGACCTCTGCTGCGGCCAGGGGCGGCATTGCCTGGAGCTCGCCCGCCGCGGCTTCAAGCAGATCACCGGTTTCGACCGCTCGCGCTACCTGATCCGCCTGGCCCGCAAGCGCGCTAAAACGGAAGGATTATCGGTCTCCTTCCACGAGGGGGACGCCCGCAGGTTCCGCTTCCCGGAGGAGTCGTTCCACTGCGTGGCCTTGCTGGGCAACTCCTTCGGCTATTTCGATCGCGAGGAGGATGATCTGGCCGTGCTACTGGGCGCGCAACGCGTCCTGCGCACTGGCGGGTTCCTGGCCATGGACCTCGCCGACGGCGAATGGCTGCGCTCCAACTTCGAGAAGCGGTCCTGGGAGTGGATCGACCAGAACCACTTCGTCTGCCGCGAACGGTCGCTGGCCTCCGACAACGTCCGCCTAGTCTCGCGCGAAGTCGTCGTCCACGCCGAGAAGGGTGTCATCGCCGACCAGTTCTACGCCGAGCGGCTCTACACCCGCGGCGAAATCGCCCACATGCTCGAACGCGTGGGTTTCACCGCGATCCGAATGCACGAGGGGATCATCACCGACTCCGACCGCAAGCAGGACCTGGGGATGCTCGCCCACCGGATGTTCCTCACCGCGGAAGCCCCACGCCGCGCCGCCGTCGTAAGGAAGAAAGGCCCCGTGTTTCCCAAGGTCACCGTGGTCCTCGGCGATCCGCGTCTGCCCGACGCGGTCAAGCGCAACGGTCAGTTCAACGAGGAGGACATCGAGACGATCCGCCGGCTCAAGGAGGCCCTGGCCGAGCTGCCCGGCTACCAGTTCCGCTACCTCGACAACCACGCCTCGTTGGTGACGGAGTTCCGGGCCAACCCGCCGCAGATGGTCCTCAACCTCTGCGACGAGGGCTTTTACAACGATGCCTTCATGGAGCTGCACCTCCCGGCCATCCTGGAAATGCTCCGCATTCCCTACACTGGTGCCGGTCCGACCTGCTTGGGGTTGTGTTACAACAAATCCCTGGTCCGCGCCATCGCCGCCGCGTTGGACGTCCCCGTCCCGCTGGAAACCTATTACGACCCGGACGATCAGGCCGCCACCTTGCCCTCGGCCTTCCCCGCTCTGGTCAAGCCCAACTACGGCGACAGCAGCATCGGCATCCGCCAAAACGCCGTCGCCGGTTCGCCGGAAGAGCTATGGGGCTATCTCGAGGAGCTTCGCGTGGAGCTTCCCGGGCGGTCGGTGCTGATCCAGGAGTTCCTCACCGGCCCGGAGTACAGCGTGGCCATCGTCGGCAACCCCGGCCTCACCTTCCGCAACCTCCCGCCGCTCGAGGTGGACTACACCGGCCTCGACCCCGGCCTGCCGCCCATCCTCGGCTACGAGTCCAAGTGGATCCCCGACTCGCCCTATTGGACGCAGATCAAATACCACGAGGCCCGCATCGACGAGGAAGTCCGCCGCCGCTTGTTCGACTACTCCAACAAGCTCTTCGAGCGCCTGGACTGCCGCGACTACGCCCGTTTCGACTTCCGCACCGACGCCGACGGGGAGATCAAGCTGCTGGAGGTCAACCCCAACCCCGGCTGGTGCTGGGACGGCAAGCTGAACTTCATGGCCACCTTCGCCGGCCTGCGCTACGCCGAACTCCTCGAACTGATCCTCGACGCCGCCCAGGAACGAATCGCCTCCCGCAAAGAATCCGCGCGCTGACGAGCCGTGGAAAAACGATTGTATGCCTCATCGCACAACCAGAAAGCCCGCGAAGCTGGAGTGGAAGTGGGTGCAGCCGAAAATTACGCGCCGCGAGTATGAACTCCACGCGGGCGGCGAACGGCTTGCCGCCCTTCGCCGTATAAGGATATTCGGATCATTGGCTGAGCTGGACACCGCCGATGGGCGCTGGACGCTCAAACGTCAGGGCTTCCTGCGGCCTCGCGTCTCGGTGCGTCGCGCCGGCTCTGAGGACGAATACGCGACGCTCGTACTTAGTTGGCTTGGGGATGGCGCCCTGCATATGTCCGACGGACGTGCCTTTGCTTGGAAACGAGGGTTCTGGTCTCGTCAATACACTCTCACGACCGAACAAGGCGAAGAGCTCATCGTACTCAAACCGACGCTCGCTTTCGTCAAGGTAGGCGCCAAGGTTACGATTCATCCTTCCGCTGCGGACATATCCGGGCTTTCGTTACTCGCGGGAATCGGTTGGTACGTTATGCTCCTGGAATTCGATGAGGCCTGTTCTGGCGCGGCATGAGCTGTTTCATGGAAAGTCCAACATTCCGTGTGTTCGGCGGGGTGGCACTGACGACCATCGGAGTGCCACTGCTCTGTGAGCAGTGGGTTTTGTGACCGGCTACGACGCCACTGCTGGGACAGCAGTGGCACACGGGACAGGTGGGCAGCACCGGGTTGGTGCTTACGGTAGCCGTGGTCGGGCGAGTCCCGGCACGCCGGGATTCTCCCTACGAGCGTCTCGCAATATCAGAGCCCGGACTCGTACAACCCCCGGGAAATCAAGGAGTTGCAACGTCCTTGGGATAGGCTCCACGGCCACCGGGAATCAAATGGACGAACCCCATACCCGAAGCGTAAAAACTCACCACAAACCGCTTGCGTCTTTGCGGAGGCAGGGTACATTTGCACCCCAATGAAAGTCACAAGGAAGGTCGTCGACCGGTCACCGTCGCATTCTGTGTTTGTGTGGCGACGAGTGAGCACCTTGCTTTGATTGGAACTCAAACCGAGCCTGCGGGCACATAGGTGTTTGATTAGCTGCCCGAATGAGTGTGCGTGTGCGCCGTCACTGAATGAATTAGCAAGGAGAAACGTCCGTGAATCGCGTTGTGTCTTTCAGTGTGCTGTTGATTGCCTTTCTTCGGATAGCTGCCGCCTCGCGGGGCGACGGCGGCCTCTTGCCCCTGCAAACCGCGTCCCTCGATCTCGCCCAGACGCGGCAGGAGGTGGTCTTGGTTCTACAAGGGCTCCCGCCAGACTCGCAACTTCCCCGGGCAACATACGTCTTGCGCAGCCGATATGCAGGGACGCCCAGCGACTTTGCATGGGTGATCCCGGTGCCAAATACGCCAACCGATGTGGTGGCACACGAGACTGATGCCCTGTTTGAGTCGCTCGACGCGGAGACCGCTCCAAGCTTCTCCATCGTTCAGTTTGTGGGCGGCGGAGGATGCTCTTGTGGACCCGGCATGATGGCAAGGGATGTCGGTGGCCTGGTTCAGGTGGAGTCGCGGGGTACTGCCGGCGTGTTCGAGTGGGCGGCGTTAACCAGTAATGGAGGCGACGCACTACTAGGCTGGTTGAGCGACAACGGCTTTGAGGTAGGCGTGGACGCTGCCCCAATTCTTGACAAGTACATCCAACAAGAGTCGCACTTCCTGGCGGTCAAGGTCCAGGAGCCGAAGACGCCGGGAGATGAAGGCGAGGTCGAAATCCCGCCCCTCCAGTTCTCGTGTCAGACCACGAAATGGTACTACCCAATGGCAATCTCACGGATTTCTGCGGCACAGGAGACGGAAGTGGTCATCTACGTTCTCGCAGACCATCGGATGGAAGGACAGAACGTTCCAAACGCGCTCATTTCGGCAAGTGCCTTGGAGTTCGACGCTACAAACCCAAGTCTGACGAATTACGAGACGCTGTTCCACCAAACCATCGAGTCCTACGGCGGGCTGGCGCTGATCACGGAATTTGCCGGTTCCACGCAAAACCGGCCGCTCTGGAATGTCGACGACTGGCCGGCCGCTCCACCCGGCACTTCCGATCTGCCCTTCCTGACGCGGATGCGGTCCATCATCTCGCGTGAGCGGCTGGACCGGGACTTCGACTTTCAGGCGGCGGAGTCCGACTTGGAGGTGGATTCCACGTTCGACGTCGTGGTGTCGGCGCAACGCGCGGCAGTTGCATTTGGTCAGATATTCGCGCTGGCGTTGATGTTGGGAGCGGCCCGCATTGCCTTTCGCACTTTGGGCCATAGGCGGCGATGAGGTCGTTCCGAGGTGCCGCAGTGCCGCGTGAGAATCCCGGTGACTGACTGGTTCCGAAAGGGGACAAGGGCGACATTCTAGAATGGCATTGAGATAAGCCCATCATCCAGCGTTTAACAGCTCCAACCGCCTTTGCCCTGTCGCCCAGATGCGTCCGGGGAGGCTCCAATCGCCCGTGCGCCGCCACGGGTTGACCGCGAACCTCGTGCGTGGGCAACCGCCCGTGGCTTATCTTTATGCCATTCGGGACATTCTGCTTTTTGAGCGGGTTCCGCGGGGGCGCACGCGCTTACCCTTTCATGGCCGGTCGTCCGCGAACCTGACAGGCCGGCAATCGGTCCTCGGCGGCGGGGTGGGGCTGACGACCATCGGCGTGCCACTGCTCTGTGAGCAGTGGGTTTTGTGACCGGCTACGACTCCACTGCTGGGACAGCAGTGGCACACGGGACGGGTGGGCAGCACCGAGTAGGTGCTTACGGTAGCCGTGCTTGTGTGAGTCCCGGCGCGCCAGGATTTCATTCCGTCCGCAGCCGGGGGAGGTCAGCGGAAATAGGCTTTGAGGACGTATTCTTGCATCATGCGCTGGGTGTTGAAGAAGGAGCCGTTAATGGCGATGCAGTGGAGCATGATGTCGAGGAAGCCGTCGCGGTCGTGGTAGTACATGGGGACGATGACGTTCTCGAGCTTGTGGTAGAGGAAGGCGGCGTCCTTGGCGTAGTCGGCCTGTTCCGGTGGGCGCCGACTGTCCTCACCGATGGCCCAACCGGTGACGCCTTCCACGCAGCCCTCGATCCACCAGCCGTCCAAGACGCTCAGCGAGGGAACGCCGTTGAGAGCGGCCTTCATGCCGCTGGTGCCGGACGCCTCCAGGGGCGGTTGAGGAGTGTTCAACCACACGTCCACGCCCGCGGTCATCAGCTTGCCGAGATTCATGTCATAGTTTTCGAGGTAGCTGATCTTGATGACGTTCTTGAGGGACTCCCTGGCGTGGAAAATGCCTTGGATGATCTCCTTGCCGTGGCGATCGTGGGGGTGGGCCTTACCGGCGTAGACGATCTGCATCGCGCCGGTCTTAGTCGCAATCTGCCGCAGCCATTCGAGGTCATGGAAAAGCAGTCCGGCACGCTTGTAGGTGGCCGCCCGTCGAGCGTAGCCGATGGTGAAGATGTCGACATCCATTCCTACGTTGTCTTCACGGTTGACGTGTTGGATGAGCCGTTCCTTGGTCCGGCGATGGGCCTGCCAGACTTCGTTTTTCGGCAGACCTTCCGCGCAACGCAGGCTCGAGGCGTCCTGCCGCCAACCGGGAATGTAGCGGTCGAACAGCTCTTGGAAGGGGCGACCGGTCCAGGTCGCGGCGTGGACGCCGTTGGTGATGGAGTCGATGGTGTATTGGGTGAACATCCGGCCCGCGACCTCGGCGTGCCTCTTGGCGACGCCGTTCACATAGCGGCTCAGGTTGAGGGCGAGGTAGGTCATATTGAGCATCCCCTCGCACTCGCAGATGGCCTTGTGGGTGAGAATCTCCTTACGCCCCAGCACGCTGATGACCAGGTCGATGGGGAACATGTCGTGACCGGCGGGGACGGGGGTGTGCGTGGTGAAGACGCATCGCTGACGGACGGCTTCGAGGTCTTCCGGCGTGATGCAGGTCCGACCCTCTTGGCGTAAGCGTTCCTCCAGCAGTTCCAGGGCGAGAAAAGCCGCGTGGCCCTCGTTCATGTGGAACCGTTCGATGTGCCGGTAACCCAGCTCGCGCAGCATCCGCAGACCGCCGATGCCGAGAATGACCTCCTGACAAAGACGATAGTGCGAGTCGCCGCCGTACAGGTAGTAGGTGAGCGTGCGGTCCCACTCCGAGTTTTCCGGCAGGTCGGAATCGAGCAGGTAGACGGGCACGCGGAACCCGTCGTGCCCGACGACCTCGCGTCGCCACACTCGAAGCTGGACCAGTCGGCCTTCGAGCGTCACCGAAGTGCGCTCGGGCACCTCCTCCACGAAGTCATCGACGGCCCAGACGGCGGGCTCCTCGCTCTGCCAGCCGTTGGCGTCGAGGCGTTGGAAGAAGTAGCCCTTGCGGTGGAGCAACGCGACGGCGACCATGGGGACCTGCAGGTCCGCCGCGGAGCGCACCGTGTCCCCCGCGAGGACGCCGAGTCCGCCGCTGTAAGTCGGCATCGCGGTATCGAGGCCGATCTCCATCGAAAAATAGGCGATACGCTTGTTATTGGTCATCCTGCCCGCTCTACGCACTCCTGTTTATCGAACGGATTCGGAGGGGTTCGTTAACCGTCCAGCCTGAGCCGCGGCATTCATGCCGTGGGGCTTATCCGCCCCATGAATCGGGCGGCTCAGGAGCCATCGTGGACGTTCGGTGCACCCGATAATCATGGTCGTCCGAACCGTCACGATCGCCTCCGAGCTACATCGGTCCTATCTGCGGGCCGTTCCGTTCCGATCGGACCGCGGAGACGGTGCGGGTCGCCGTTGGTGAACGAAAGATGTCCTCCAACGGCATACTCATCCGCCGCGACCAGCTTGGGTAGCGCGTCGGATCGATGCCGGGAAGATTGACCGGCTCGGTTTCGCCGGCAAGATCATCCAGGGACACGGCGACCAGCGGCGCCGGCGTCCGGGCGATGAAGGCGTGGACGGCGGCGCAGCGGTCGGCATGACTCGCGGCCTCGCCTTCGCCCAGAAGCCCCTCACGACGCAGCGCGCGCGAGAGAGCGTCACGCTCGTGCGATCGATGAGCTTGAGCGGCGGCGAGTTGTTCGTCATTGGAAAGCTGGTTGATGTCACGTCGCAGCGCAAGATCATGGCCCTCCCACCAGCCCGCCAGCGGCGGCAGATCGTGGGTGTTCACCGTCACCATCGCTCGTTTTGAGTAGTGGCCGGGCGGCAGGAACTCACCGTGATGATCGCGCTCAAAATAGAGCACTTGGGTCGAAAGAACGCCCCACCGTTCGAGCGCCTCGGCAAAGCCGGGCGGTACCGTACCGAGGTCCTCTCCGATCACCAGTGCGTTCTGCCGTCTACTTTCCAGGGCAAGAATACCGAAGAGGTCATCAGCGGGAAAACCGACATACGCCCCGGCGGAACCTGAACAGCCCGCGGGAATCCAGAACTGGCGCAACAGGCCCATGACGTGGTCGATTCTCAATGCGCCGGCATGGGCAAAGGCGCTGCGCAGCAGGCGAATCCAGTATTCATACCCACTAGCGCGAAGACGAAGCGGGTTGACCGGCGGCAGACCCCAGTTCTGACCGTCCGGCCCCAGATCGTCGGGCGGCGCCCCTATGCTCGCTCCCTCCACAAAGAGCCCCGGAAACGCCCACGAGTCGCTGCCGTCGGGAGCGGTGCCGATGGCCAAATCCTGGTACAGGCCGATGGACATACCCCCGCTTCGCGCCCGCTCTGCCGCAACCGCGAGTTGTCGATCCAACTCAAACTGGAGAAAACGGTGGAAGTCGATCTCCTTTTCGTGATCGCGGCGGAATCGCTCGACCTCTGGCGATCGCGGGTCTCTGAATTCCCCCGGCCAGTCATGCCAATGGGCTGCGCCCCGCGTCCAACAAAAGTGTTCATCGAGCACCAGGAAGGTCGCGAAATCGGTGAGTGCCCTGCCCTCTTGACGCAGATACTCCGCATACGCCCGCCCACGGCCAGTGTCCCGATCGCGGTCGTTTTGGACAAATTCCTTATGAAACGGCTCGAAAATCTCCTGCTTGATTCGGTTGACCCGCTGGTAGTCGACGTGCGATGAGGAACGCAGTCGCTCAAACTCGGCCGCGGACTCACCGCAGCCGATACGCCGGAAAGCTCCGGTGTAGTCCCTAAGCCCCTCAAAACCGGAAATGTCGAGGTAAGTGGTGTTGCGATATAGCCGACTCAGCGGGCGATAGGGACTAATGTCCGGGCCGCAGTTGCGCGTGGCGTGAAGCGGGTTGACGCCGACGAAGGCCGCGCCGATTTTTGACGCCCACGCAATCAGATCGTTCAGATGATCCAGGTCGCCGATTCCCCACGTTTTCGCACTTCGGACCGAGTACAGGCTGGCCCAGATCCCATACAGACGACGGTCGCCGAGTTTCTCGGTCGAGGTTAAGCAAGTCCGCGGAGTCACGATCAGTGACTGTTGACCGGTCCTTTCTCGACCGTTGGCCCGGACTGTGATGCGCACACGGTGGTATCCCGGCACCGGGTTCGTTGGGACTGGCATTGCAGCCGCACGCGTACCGCTGTCCAGCATCATCCTTCCTTCGGCGCAATGAACCTCGCCTTGTTCAGTATGCAGTTCCAGAAACCAATCGACGGACGCAGGCCCCCCAGTCACAACGCGAATGGGAACCGTCAAAGGCTCGCCGCCGATGGTGTGGGTAACCTGCACGGGATCAAGTAGTCGTTCGCGCTCGCCGCGGTCCAGCACGTCCAGTGCAGCGGCGGCGGAGGCCTCAGTGGAAGCATCCATTTCCATTGCCGCCAGAAGAGCAACCCGCGTCGCGTCAGTTGTGATCCGACGCTCCCTTCCATCATGGCTGACATATTCCGGCAGGATCCCAACCCGCTCCGCCAGCGCCGCTAGAATGGGTCGGTCGGACATAACTATCGTTGGGGAGCCAAGATCAAGGCCCCAAGGGGCGGAAGACGCAGCGTCAGCGACTGGGGGTAACCGTGAAGCGGCGTCGGCTCGGCCTGAAGGCTTGGAATCGTTGCAAAGCCGCTTCCTCCATACTTTCCCTCATCCGTGCAAAGAACCTCTCCATACGGGCCCATCGCCGGAGCGCCGATCCGGTATTCATATCTGGGCGCAGGAGTGAGGTTCAGAACAACGATCACAAGCCCTTCGCCGCAGCGACGCACGTACGACACGACGGAGTTCTCCCGATCCTCGCAATCGATCCACGCGAATGAGCCCCAATCAGGGTCGGCCTGCCATAAACAGGGCGTACCCCGGTAGAGACGCCCCAGGTCTTCCAGGAAGCGAGCCAGCCCGGCGCGGTAGGGTTCGCCTGCAAGATGCCAATCCAAACTCACCTCATGACTCCACTCACCGAGCGGGGCCAGTTCCGTGCCCATGAACAGCAGCTTCTTTCCCGGCCGGGTGAACTGGTAGGCGAGCAGCAGCCGCAGATTGGCGAATTTCTGCCATTCATCCCCCGGCATCTTTTCCAACAACGACCGTTTGCCATGCACGACCTCATCGTGCGACACCGGCATGATGAACCGCTCGGTATGCTCGTAGAGCATGGCGAAGGTCAGTTCGTTGTGATGGTGACGCCTGTAAATGGGGTCTTTCGCAAAGTAACCCAGCGTATCGTGCATCCACCCCATATTCCACTTGAAGGTGAATCCTAATCCACCCTCCCGCACAAGGCGCGTGACCCCCGCCCACGCCGTAGACTCCTCGGCGATCGTAAAGCGGCCTGGGTATTCAGTTCGCACCGCTTCATTCATCAGCCGTAGAAACTCAACCGCCTCCGTGTCCTCTCGTCCGCCATAGCGGTTCGGCAGCCATTCCCCATCCTTGCGACTGTAGTCCAAGTAAAGCATGGACGCGACGGCATCGACCCGAAGCCCGTCAATGTGAAACTCATCCAACCAATAAAGCGCGTTAGCGATCAAGAAGTTGCGAACCTCATTTCGCCCGTAATTGAAGATCAACGTTCCCCAGTCAGGGTGCTCGCCGCGGCGCGGATCGCCATGCTCATACAAAGCCGTGCCGTCAAACAAACGCAAAGCGTGGTCATCCTTGGGGAAATGGGCGGGAACCCAGTCCAGAATGACTCCTATTCCATTGCGGTGACAGAGATCCACGAAAAACCGAAAATCATCAGGCGTTCCATAACGCGCGGTTGGCGCGTAATAGCCCGTGATCTGGTAACCCCACGATCGCTCATAGGGATGCTCCGCGACGGGAAGCAACTCAATGTGCGTAAAACCGAACCGCTTGACGTGCTCAACGAGCCTGGGCGCAATCTCCCGATACCCGAGCGGACGCCACTTCTCTTCCGGGACGCGCATCCAAGAGCCTAAATGCACCTCGTAGATGGACATCGGCGCCCGAGTGGGGTCATACGTCGCCCGTGCAGACATCCACGGCGCATCGTTCCACACATAGGTTGATGCGACGACGCGGGAGGCGGTGCCCGGTGGGCCTTCGGCCGCGAATGCAAAAGGGTCGGCCTTCAAACGCAAATCACCGTCCTGCGTCTTGATTTCATATTTGTAGAGCATTCCCGGTCCGACGCCGGGAATGAATAGTTCGAACACGCCGGAGCTTCCCATTTGACGCATGGGAAACAGACGCCCGTCCCATTCACAGAATTCCCCCGCCACGCTGACACGCCGGGCATTGGGCGCCCATACGGCAAAGGAGGTGCCGTTGACGCCGTCGATGCGCCGCGGATGGGCGCCGAAATGCCGCCAAAGCGTGCGATGCGTTCCTTCGTTGAATAGATACAGGTCGGTGTCGCCCAGCGTCGGAAGAAACCGGTACGGATCGTCCCGCTCCCACGTCGCTCCACCGGCGAAACGGAAGCGAATCCGGTAACCGAGCGGTAGTTCCTCGCGGGGAAGGAAGACCGCGAATATCCCGCTATCGCCCAACGCTTCCATCACAGCGGTGTCACGGCCAGTCACTACGCATTCCGCCGCTACCGCGTTCGGGTCGTACGCCCGGACAATGACTCCGGGCGTCCCGTCGACTACACAAGGGTGCGCGCCGAGGAGATCATGGGGCTGCGAGTGATCCCCGGCGGCGATCGCCTGAAGCTCGGCCTGATCGAGTTTCCGCGACGTCACGCCGCGAAGAGGCAAGTTGTCAGTTGAGGAGTCCTTCATTCCCTCTCGAATGCCAGCAAGACTACACACTGTGGGGACAGATACAATCGGTCCGCTCGGGCGATATCGCGCCCCTTCTCCGCGGTGTCGAGCAGTTGTTCCCAACGGCCGGCCCACGGGATCGCCGGAAGCAGAAACTCGCACGCCGCGGGACCGCTGTTGAAGGCAAGAAAGACAGTCTCGGACGCGTCTCGGCGTTCGTCTGCGCCCGTCTCCGACCGGTCGAAGCCGTGCAGGAGCAGACCGAGAGCGTGGCGCTCGTCATCATGCCAGTCGGTGTCGGTCATTTCCCCGCCGTCCGGGCGCAACCAGGCGACATCCTTCAATCCGGAGGTATCTATGGGGCGTCCGTCAAGAAACCGAACGCGGCGTAATTGCGGGTGTTTTCGTCGGATCGCCATGAGGCGAGTGACGAAGCCGAGGAGCTCTCGACGCGGCTCATCCAGGTGCCAGTCAACCCAGGAGATTTCATTGTCCTGGCAGTAGGCGTTATTGTTGCCGAGTTGCGTCCGCCCCATCTCATCCCCTGCCGTGAGCATCGGAACGCCTTGTGACAATGCAAGAGTGGCCAGTAGGTTGCGTTTCGTTCGCTCGCGCCGCTGGGTCACTTCTGAATCGTCCGTCGGACCTTCGACGCCCCAATTGCGACTGAGGTTCTCATCCGCCCCGTCGCGGCCTTCCTCTCCATTGGCCTGGTTGTGTTTGCACTGGTGACTGACCAGATCGTGAAGGGTGAACCCATCGTGCGACGTGACGAAGTTCACGGTCTCACAAGGACCGCGTTTCCGTCGATCGAAGAGATCGCTGCTGCCGGCGACGCGCGAGGCAAACAGGCCCATTTGCCCGGCATCGCTTCGCCAGAGCCGCCGGACGGTATCGCGGTACTTGTCGTTCCACTCCGCCCAGCCCGGCGGAAAGCGGCCAAGCTGATACCCGCCCTCCCCCACGTCCCAAGGCTCGGCGATGAGCTTCACCTGCGACAGAAGGGGATCCTCTTGCAATGTCGAGAAAAAACTCACGTCGAAATCGACCCCGTTCGCCTTGCGGCCCAACGTAGTGGCAAGATCGAACCGAAACCCGTCCACGTGCATTTCGCGGACCCAGTACCGCAGGCTGTCGAGGACGAGTTGAACGGTTTTCGGGTGAGTCATATTCAAGCTGTTTCCGCAACCGCTGTAGTTCAGATATCGCCGCCTATCACCGGGGTCCAGGCGGTAATAGGCGGCGTTGTCGATCCCGCGAAAGCACAGCGTCGGCCCCAGATGATCGCCCTCGGCAGTGTGATTATACACGACGTCGAGGATCACTTCGAGACCGGCGCCGTGGAGCGTCTGGACCATCGTCTTGAACTCATCCGCTTGCCGCCCCAGTCCGCCGGTCGCGAACCGTGCATCGGGGGCAAAGAAGCCGATCGTATTGTATCCCCAATAATTCGTCAGACCCTTTTCCGCCAGCCGGCCTTCCGCAGCGGCGTGATGCACGGGCAGAAGTTCCACCGCCGTCACTCCCAGCCGGAGCAAGTGGTCCAGGACCGGCTCCGAGGCCAAGCCGAGATACGTGCCCCGAAGGTGATGCGAAACGTCGGGATGGCGGATCGTCAGCCCCTTCACGTGACACTCGTAGATCACCGTGCGGTCCCAGGGAATTCGCGGGGGCCGATCGTCTTTCCAGTCGAAGGTCGGGTCGAGAACCACGCACTTCGGAACGAAAGCCGCGCTATCGCGTGAGTCGGGTGTTTGATCCTCAAGTGAGTCACCGCGGGCGTACCCGTGCAGGGCATCGTTCCAGATGATCGGGCCGCTGATGGCCCGGGCGTAGGGGTCGAGAAGGAGCTTGGCCGGGTTGAAGCGCTGGCCTTCGCGCGGCGCATACGGCCCGTGGACTCGATACCCATACAGTTGTCCAGCCTGGATTCGAGGAAGATACCCATGCCAAACGCCATTCGTCCGTGAGGTCAAGGGCGCCGTCGCCGAGGCCGCGCCATCCGTGGGGCCGTCGAAAAGACAAACCTCGACGGCCGTCGCGCTCTCCGAAGAGATGGCGAAGTTGACCCCCATCCCGTCCCAGGTCGCACCGAGGGGATTGTCGATTGTCGATTTACGATCGACGATTGACCGTTGAATCTCGCTCCCGCCTGGGGTTTTCGAGGGTCTCCCGGCACACCCGGAATGGATTGACATGAGGCGCGTCCCTTTGGGTACGACAACGCTAAGGTTTTCCCGAGTTCTCGGAGAGAACGCCGGCGGCTTAGGTCGCTTCAGCGACCTTTCCGCCGCCGAAGGCGGCGCCTCAGGCCAGCCGTTTACGGCTGGTAATGCGTCCGACCCCAAACCCCCTCTTTCAGCCCGTTTCAACGGGCTTTCCTTGGATCCACGCGATGCAGATCTAGCGATGTAGTATTGGGCAGCAATCGAAAATCGACAATAGGAAATCGACAATCCCCACGCCGCCCTGGTATCCTTGTCCATCGGCAGAACGCCGCGGCCACTCGACTGCCCAATGGCCGACGCCGCGGCGGTGCCCACGAAGCCCAACCTATGTCCGAGCTTATCAGCGAACCGATCACGCCGCACGCGGGCACGTTCGGCGTGTCCCGCATGGGTCGAGGCGAGCCGGGGCTGCCGACGGGCTTTGTCTGGCGCGGCCTGTCGCTGGCCGTGGTCGAAGAACTCAGCGCCTGGAAGGACTCGTCGCGTGAAGGAGCACGGGCCGGCGGCGAGCTGTATTTGCGCCGCCACTACTTCCGCCTGCGGATGAGCGACGCCGCGATCTGGACGGTCTACTGCACCCGGCAAACGCCGCGATCCGGCGATCCCAAGCGGCGATGGTTTCTCTACACCCTCGAAACGCCGGAACCGCCGAAACGCAAATCCGAACCCCAATCGCCAGCCCGGGGTCTGTCAGAGTGTTGAGTCGCGGTGCGCGGGGATGAGCGCACCGTGCCGCGCGGTGGCATCGAGCCGTTGTTCCACGTGGAACAAGTCTCGCGCTGTCGGCGTGCACCTCTGCCGGTCCCGTTGCCCACCCACCGACGCGGGCATGGAATCTCCCCGGTCTCTAAACCTAGAACTTGCACGGTGATCGGTGGATTTGGAGCGGCGGGCGAGCGCGCGCTTTGAGAAGAACTAAACCTCGGCGAGGATGGTGCGAAGCTTGTCCTGCCAGTCGGCGCCGTGCGGTTGAGCTTCGTCGAGGATTTGGAAACGGAAGACGTGGTCCTTGAAATCCTCGCCGAGCTTTTGCCATGAGACGCGCCGACCGGCCTTGGAAAAGTAGCCCGCCACGTTGCGCTTGTAGGTGGTGTCGGGATTGCCTTCAAGGTGGGCCCCTTTGCTTTCAATTACCATGACGCTATGGAACTTGCGGCCGTCCACATTCTGTTGCACGACAAAGTCCGGGTACATCTTGTGACGCTTGTATCCCTGAACGGCGAAGTGTTCGGGCCCGACGCGATTGCGGAACCACCAGAGAACGTCTGCGTGCTTGTCGAGGCAGAGGGCAACCTTGCGCTCGTATTCATTTTTACCCTCGCGCTCGGCAAAGTCAAACAACGATTTGGCGACGTGTGAACCGTCGTCGTGGGTCAGCGGCGTGAGCGGTCCAAGTGATTGTATCTCAATGGAGCGCGGAATGGCAAAGCGACAAGCCTTACACTGCAAATAAAAATGGATGCGGTTCTCATCGAAAAGCTGATTGAATGCTGCCTGTGTCTGAAAGTCTATCTGTTCCTGTACGAAGGATTCGACGCGGGATCGAACCTCAGTCTTGACCAACGCCAACTGACTTCGCACCATGTTTGAAAGGTGGCAATCGATGAGCCGTTGGTAAACCCGCTCCACGATGCGGCGAAGCTGTTTGAAGCTGAGATAATCGAAACGCAGTCCGGCAACCATCCAAGCGATGACCTGCTCATCGGTTTCCCACACATCAACATCGGACTCGCGGACGCGAGTCAGAGGGCTGCCAAGTGTGATTGAGTAGAAACGGTCCTTCGCCTCTTTAATGGTCTGCACAAGGTCCCACTCGATTGCACCGTAGTTAAACTCGTCGACCTGGACTTGGCTGATGAGGTGCTCGAAGTAATCCAGCGGGACCGATTGTCGGCCTTCCTTGACGCAAAAGACGGGCAAATAAATCTCGCCCTCGAAATCGCGGCCAAATAAATCGAAGTAATGCGGGCGAATTTCGACCTTTCGTTTCGTCCGCTGCGGCTGGCCCTGCGACGCGTCCACGATGACACCGGAAAGGTCGCCCTCGTATCCCTCTTTCTCAAGGGCAGACTTAACCTGTGCGGCGATTTCGCCAGCGGACTGGTGCAGACAATAGACGTAACTCTCATTCAATTCAGGAATGGGCGTTTGCTGCTGATAGGGCTGCCGCAGGACGCGACCCACCAACTGGGTCATGGCCCTGGCGCTACCCGTGTTGTTCAGCGACACGAGAATGTATGCGAAGGGACAATCCCAACCTTCTTGAAGGGCGGACTTGGTGATGATCCATTCCACCGGGCAATCGGGGTCCATCAATTCAACGTTTTCAAGCCCGTCGTCCTCGGCGGTTTTTATGCGGATGGCCTGCTTCGAGACCGACAAACGCTGCGTTAAGTATTCGTGCACGTCGTCGCTGTGGACAAGCAATCTGCCGGCGGCCTTAGCGCCGCGTTGTTCCTTGCCGGTGCGCTCGACTTGAACGAGGACGATAGGGCGGATTCGGCGGTCGAATGAGGCGACGCTGAACAGCTTGTTTGCCTTGATTTGTAAGCTTTGTCGCTTGTCGCGGGCGCGGGTCAAGAGCGCCTTCCAGTCGCTCATGCCGGATGTGGCGATGTTCAGCGGCAGCTTGATCATTTGCTGGTCGAGTAATTGTTGGCCGCTGACGCGAGAAATGATGTTGGCGTCGGCCTGCGGGGTGGCGGACAACTCGACGACGATCGAGGCATTAAACTCGGCGATGGTGTTGCGGGCGCGGGCGCTGGTGGCCTTGTGGCCTTCGTCAAGAATGACCGCGGGACGGCACATGCGAACGAGGTTGCCCGTCGATGTTCTGACCAGGCACTCGCCGGAGGTTGGATCGTCGCCGAGCATGTCCAGATTGGGAAACTGCTCTTTGAGCTTGTGGTGAGATTCGGTGTCGTTTTCGGCGGGAAAGTGTTGGACGATGTTTCCGCCGGAGTCGCGAAAGAACTTCAATTCATCCTTGGTTTCGCGGTTTGTACTGGCCAATTGCACGACAAATATGTTGAGGCAGTCGCGCAGGCGGGCGGGCGAAAGGCGATTGATCTCGTGCTTTTCCCATACTTCGATGCGGCGGGACAGAGCGTGTTCCAACATGATGCGGTACAGGTCGCGCCGGTCCCGTAGCCGCTTCAGCGTGTCGCGGTAAATCTGGCTGCTGGGGACGACCCAGACAACGAGGCCCGCGCCGCGGCGCTCGGTGAGGAACAGTCGGTAGATCGAGCCGAGAATCTGCGTCGCCAGGAGCGTCTTTCCGCCGCCGGTGGGCACCTTAATGCAGAAGTGCGGCATGTCGGCGTCGATGGTGTTGCGGCGTTCATGGTACGCTCTGAGGTCGTTGCGGCGGCGGGCCTCCTTACGCCAGGCGTCCATGGCGGCGTGCTCCGTGTTGCCGCGAGCGTGCTCGGCCGCGAGAGCGCGTAGGAAGGCGTCCGCTTCGCGCACGACGTCGTTCTGGAAGGGCTTGAGGTCCACGGCTACTTCACCCCAAAGGGAACGACCATGGTGCGGATTTTCCGCCGATGCTCCGCCTCGAACTTGGCGAGTTCGTCAGGGTGGAGCCAGATGCGTTCGGCATAAACGACGAGGTTCTTGTTCTTGTCCATCTCGACCATGGCGGGCAACGTGCGCAGACTGACGCGCTGATTTTCCTTATCGTGGGGCGAGTAAAAGAGATAGTAGGACGTGCCGCCGCCAGCCTCGGTCGCACCGATAAAGCCGGTTTTTTCCTTGAGCAGCTTCGGGTCGCATTCGCGGCTCGTTTCGGTGTAGAAGATGTATCGGGCGATGGTCTGCCAGTCGGGGAGCGTCTCGCCGAAGTTCTTGTATTCGCCGAAAAGCGGCTCGCCGACGCGGGCGTAGGTGAACGAGCCACCCAGGGCATCAGCTTTAACCTTTTTCTTCCCGTTCGATTTGTAGGTGTAGCCCGACATGAGATTGCGGATTCGAACTGCCGTTGCTTCTTCACAGACATTGAACCCGGCCCTTTGTTGTTCCTTGGTGTCGTGACGGAGTTGGATGAGCACAAACTTCCGATTTTGCTTGTCGGCGGCGTTAAGATCCAAGACAGCATGAGCGGTTGTCCCACTCCCGGCAAACGAGTCAAGCACGATTTCGTCACCGCCACTGGCGATGCGAACGAGCGAGCGCATGAGCGAAGGCGGCTTCGGATAGTTGAACACTTTTCTGCCTAGAATGCGTTTCAAAACGCGTCCACCCTCTGAATTCAAACCCGATGAGATGGTCTCAAGGTCGTCCTCGTCCTCCTCGCTCGTAGTAGTCGCCGTCGTCTCTATCCAACTTGAAACCGGTTTGATCTTAGGCTCCTTCGGATCGAAGTAAGTCTTGTATCGAGGACGCTTCATTTCGCCGTTTTGCTCGTCGGGCCAAATGACTAAATCGTTTTTAATCACCGATTTCATGGTATCCGGTTCAAACCTCCAAACGCGGTCCGGATTATGCAGATACTCTTTTCCCGTCCGAGGATTCTGGATGGTGAACGCTTGGTTTGGGCGCTCCTCTTCCGACATTCCAATAGTGAGGTCGGTACTTGCGTAGCGTCCGCGCTTGTCCTGGTTCGGGTAGTCCGCCTCAGTTCGTATCAAACCCGTGAGCACGACCCTTTCGGGGTTCTTTGCGTAGAGGTAAACGTACTCATGATCGACTGATACCGGGTCGCCGCGCATCCCAGTGGCGCTGCGACGCTTCCAGACGAACGTGGCAAGCGGCATTTCGACATGAAAGACTTCATCGAGGAGAAAGCGTAGCGCTCCCGCTTCGTTATCATCGATACTAACGAACATCGCGCCGTCTTCACGCAGTAGTTCTCTCAAGAGCGTTAACCGCGGAAGCATCATGCAGCACCATTTGTCGTGGCGGGTGGCGTCTTCGCCTTCCTTGCCGACGGTCTGGCCGATCCATTCTTTGAACTGGGGCTGGGTGAGGTTGTCGTTGTAGACCCAGCCTTCTTCTCCAGTGTTGTAGGGCGGGTCGATGTAGATGCACTTGACCTTGCCGGCGTGGGTGGGGAGGAGGGCCTTGAGGGCGAGGAGGTTGTCGCCTTCGATGATGAGGTTGCCGTCGAGGGCGGGCTTTTCGCCCTTGGGAAGGAGCGAGAGCTTGGGGTCGAACTCCAGGCGGTGATGGGGCACGGTGTGGTGGTAGGTCTCGATGACTGACTTGCCTTTGAATTGGAGCGTGGGCATCGGGGTACTCCGCGACGGACCGCAAAGCAGTAACCCTAACAGGACGCGACCGGGCGGTCAAGAGGCGTTCGGGCGGCTGTGAATTGTTGCGGGTGGGGTCTTGGGTCCGCGTTGCGGACCCTACGCGGGCTGGGGTTCGGATTGTCCGTGGGCTTGGCCCTGCGGCTCTGATCCGCTTCGGCGTTTCGGGGTTTCAGCGTTTCATGGCGTTTTCACCGCCACATCCGTTCATTGAACTTGGCCACGAACTCGGCGTTGGTGGGGAACTTGGCCAGGGCCTCGTTGAGTTGTTCCATGGCGCGGATGGGGTCGCGGTCGAGCAGCGAGCGGCGGATTTTGTGGGAGACGGCGAGGGCCTCCGGGGAGAGCAGCCGCTCTTCCTTGCGGGTGCCGGATTGGTTGAGGTCGATCGCCGGCCAGATGCGCTTGTTGGCCAACTCCCGCGAGAGCATGATCTCCATGTTCCCCGTGCCCTTGAACTCGTTGAAGATGACTTCGTCCATGCGGCTGCCGGTGTCGATCAGGGCCGAGGCGATGATGGTCAGCGACCCGCCGTGCTCCACGTTGCGGGCGGCCCCGAAGATGGCCTTGGGTTCGGTCAGCGCTCGGATGTCCAGACCGCCGGACATGATTCGTCCGCTGCTGCGGATCGCGGCGTTGAAGGCCCGGCCCACGCGGGTCAGCGAGTCGAGGAGAACAAACACGTCATGCCCGCACTCCACCAGGCGCTTGGCCTTCTCGATCATCAAGCGAGCTATGCGCACGTGACTGGCGATGTCCTGATCGTTGCTGCTGAAGACGACTTCGCCGTGGACCGTGCGGCGCATGTCGGTCACTTCCTCAGGCCGCTCGTCGATGAGCAGGACCATCATGTAGACGTCGGGATAGTTCGCGGCCACGCCGGCGGCCATCTGTTGCAGCAGCATCGTCTTACCGGTTCGCGGCGGCGCAACGATGAGCCCGCGTTGACCGAGTCCGATAGGCGTCATCAGATCAACGACGCGCATCGACGGCGAACCGCCGGGCGTCTCGAACCGAACCGGCGCCTGCGGGTCGATGGCCGTGAGGTCCTCGAACGGTTTGGCATCGAGGTAATCATCGACCGAGCGCCCATTGACGGACTCGACCTCGTGCAACTCACGGCCGCGGCCCCGGCGCGGATCGCCGCCGCCCCGAACCGTCCCGACGATCGTCTCGCCGCCGCGGAGTCGTAACTCGCGTGTAACCTGCGGGGTCACCAGCACGTCGCCGGGCTGGATTCGGTAGTTGGCGTCCCCCGAGCGGAGATAGCCTCCAGCTCGCCCGTTCGGCTCGAACACGCCCGTTTCCTGGACAGCTATATCACCCATTTTTACATCCTGCTTAGTAGACTGGCTAATCCATCCGTCGTCAAGGTTCACGCAGCGGGCCGATAAACAACTGCCACCCCGTCCCCAAGTAAGCTTCCTGCATGGGGTTACGGCATGTGTGAGCGAAAGACGGCCCAGGCCGCGGTCTGCTGAAACGATTCGTAAGAATCCGGCGGCTTGCGATCGCAGTATACCACACCCATCCGATAAAGCACTAGGACTTTTTGGGGTTGGAAGAGAATTATTGACTTGACATAGGGCGATGCTTATGCCATCGTCTTTTCCCCGCTCGAATCGGCGTTGAGCGAGGGTAGGGGTTGTCCAGCGTACGCCGTCGAACCCGTGGCCGTGTACGTGTAGGCAAGAATGCTTGCCGGGCGGGACTAGAAAAACTTCATGCTGGACAAACGGATTGCCCGATAAGCCCCTCATGCCGTCGATCGTCGGCGCGGACGAAGGGCGGTGGCGCGGATTGCAACAGGGTCGCGCGAGATGACGGCGGCGTACTCTTGCGGTCGTCAGGCGGTCGCACAATAGTCCCGGGCACAAACGACGCGATCCCCGTTTCGTGGGGTTGGTCGAACGAGTTACCCGATGGGCGATGGACCGATCGCCTCAACTGAGTAGCGAAAGCTACCGGACACCCGGCCCGACCAATTTTGACGGTCGAACTCGGCGGCGCGGATGACCGAGTCGGACGGCATAGGTTGAGACTGGAAAAGGGAAAAATCGTTTAGTGAGGTCTGAGTTGCGGCGTGGGGGCGGACCCGCGCCGAAAGAGGTGTTTGGAATGAGCCGGGCCGTGACCCGGTGTGACAAGTTTGCTTCTTGCTGTGGTGTTTAGATCCGGGCGTTACTCGGGTAAGCGAGATCGCAAACCGTTTATCAAAGGAGATCAACAGATGCGCAGGATGAAGAAGGGTGCCTTGTTGTTGGCACTGGCTGGAACGACGCTTTTCGGCGGTTGCCTGGGCGGGTGGAACTGGCAGCGGATTCTGTGGGACACGGCGATGTATGCCGGCCAAGAGTACCTGCTGGACAATGACGGCGTGTTCGACCTGTTTGAAGGCGGCACCACGGGTCTTGCCACGCCGTAGACACACGGTCAAGTTCGCTAGATTGGCATTTTTTGCGAGTGCCGTTTTGGCGTGAATGGCTTGCAAAGGGCGCGGAGTCGGTAACCACCGGTTTCGCGTCCTTCTTTTTTTACCGTGCGAAACCGTCAGAGCGGGAGCGTCTGGATGACGACCGGCCTTTCTATCGTTCCGCCAAGCGCGACGCCGCCGATCTTCGGATCGTGCGGGAAAGCGATAAGCCAGCCGTGTTCGATCGCCCCGCGAAAGAGCATCTCCTTTTCCCGGACCGTCGTCAGCGGAAACAAGTCGTAGGCCATGACCCAGCCGAGGCGTAGGTGCGCCATCGTCGGGATCAGATCGCCGACAAAGTAGAGCCGAGTCGAGCCGTCGGTGAACACGGGGTGCAGGTGATACGGTGTGTGACCGTGGGAGAGGAGCCATTCCGCGCCGTCCCACGGCGCCGCCGGTTGGTCGCCCTCGACAAAACGAAGCACGCCCGCGTTTTCCAGACTGTCGAAATCCTCCTTGAGGTACGACGCGCGGTCCTTGTAGTTCGGATGGTGGGCGTGATCCCACTGCCTCCTGTGAATCCAATGTCGGGCCTTGGGGAAACGGAGAGTCGTCGGGCCGCCGGGGTCGTCGAACCATTCGGTCAAGCCGCCGTTGTGATCGAAGTGCAAGTGGGTGACGACGATGTCGGTGACGTCGCCGACCGACAGACCGAGCGCCGCGAGAGCGTTGGGAATGGCCTCGCGGTCGTGCTCGATGGCGAAGCGTGCGGCGTGCTCCTTGCTCCACTTCGTCCCGCACCCGGTGTCGGCGAGGATGACGCGTTGGGCGTCGCGGTCGACGGCCAGGAGCGTTCGCGTAGCGAGGTAGATTCGGTTGGCATCGTCGAAGCTGACGACGCTGCCCCAAAGGACCTTGGGGACCACGCCGAACATGGCCCCGCCGTCGAGGCGGAAGGTACCCGTGACCACGGAGTAGAGTTCGTACCGACCGATCCGCAACATGGGTGCTATTCTACCGCCGATGCCCGCGGGCGATCCACGGGTGGGCAGAATAGGGTTGGCCTTCGTGTCGGCGAACGGGGTGGGCGGTTGGGGTTGAAAAAAAGCCCGGGGAAGCATGGTTGACGAGGCTCGTCGTTTCGGATACACTTGAATGATCGTCTCGGAACTCCGTTACGGAGGGCATGCCATGAACGCCCGTCGAATCGGTTGGCGCATTGTGGGATTGCTGTCGCTTTGCGCTGCCGCGCGAGCTGGGCCGGCGCTCGTCGGAGCGACACACGATGGCGTGCTCTACGACATTAATCCGAACACCGGCGCAGCGACGAACCCCCGTGCGTTGGGGATCGGTGAGGTAACGGGGCTGGCATGGTCGCCGAGCGGACGCCTCTTAGTCGGCACGGGTTCCCCCGCGACCGTGCCCAACGCCCTTTATACCGTCGGTCTCGACGGTTCCTCGCCTACCTTCGTCGGCTCCATCGGGCGAGGGAGCCTGGACTTCGACCGGGACCCGTTAACCGGGCTTATCTACGCCCTGGAAAGCGCGGCGCCGGGTACAAGTGGGTCAACCCTGTTCACTGTCGACCCCGGCACGGCGCAGGTCGCACAGGTCGCATGGATGTTTCTGCAAGGTGGCCCCATCGTGCTGGATTCCACCGGGCGACTATTGGGGTTCGATTTCCTGGGCTCAAAGTCCGACCAGTTGCTACTCCTCGATCGAGGTAACGGTGACATCTTAACGTCTTGGGCGGTAGGAACGCACCTGTACACGCCGGGGCTGGCGTTCGGTCCGGATGGAACCCTTTACATCGCGGAGGAGAACTTATACAGTTTCGATCTCCAAGGTCAGTCCCTAACGCAACTGGGCCCCACCGGTTTGGCGAACCGGATCATCGCGCTGGCCTACGTCCCCGAGTCGTCGTCGGCAGGTTTGTTCGCGCTAGTTGGCTTGTTGATTGCGTATAAGAGCAGGCGGGCTGCGAAGTCGGCGCTGGCGCCCGTCGCGATGGCGATTCTAATCGCGGCGGCACCCCTTAATGCCCAGGAAGGCGGCACGGCAGGAGCGGGCGGCGGAACCAGCACTGCAACGGTGGAAACGGGTCTCGGGCAGGCTGAGACTCTTGTCTTCAGGACGACACTGCGCGGTGATTTTGTAGCCGCTGGGGCGAGTACACGAAACTTTGTCTGCACCGGGTGCTTGCCTCTCCAAACCGGGCCCGTGCCTGTCACGATAACCGGTATCCCCGTGGGTGGCGTCGTAATCAAAGCCTTCGCAAACTGGTCGTACCTCACGAATGACCCAATCAATCCCAGCGAGGCCGCGATTTCGATTAACGGGATTGGTGTCATCGGCTCACTTTCGGGGGAGTCAAACGATGACCTGTGCTGGGATTCTGTAGTCGAGCATACCCGCACACGAGCCTATACGGCGGATGTTACGACGATTGTGACAAACGTTGGAGGAAACGGGCTCTATACAATTACGGATGCGTCTGACGAACCTACCACAGACGGATGGGGCGGGCTTGCAGAGGGTATCTCCGTCCTCGTCATCTGGAGTCATCCCTCGGAGCCGGTGCGGTTGATCAACGTCTGGTCCGGGATGGTGACGACCGTAAACCCGCCCCTCACAGCGACCGCAGTGCTGAACTTCGCCGGTCCGGGTCCGAATTGCCAGTGGTACCTCGAGGGTCCGGCGCATTTCTTCGTGAATGCACTCGACGGACAGAGCGGGCCGAACGACACCTGGAAACTCAACTCCATCGTAGCCGACGGATTCCCCGGGACGGGATCGCCAAACGCCTGGCGCGGACTCCTTGGTCCCCATACGGACAATAACTATTACGATCACGCGGACGGGGATGCGTCGGGCTTCATGACGCCGGGCGAGTATCAGTTGCGCATAGTGACGCAAGGGCTCGCCCCGGCCGTCGACTGCATTGGGCACAGTTTCGCTGCTATAGCTTTTCTCGGTCCAGAGAACTGCGGTATCGTCGGTCCTGGTGATCCATCGGACTGCGACGGGGACGGTGTTCCCGATGTCTGCGAGATTGAGTGTGGGGTGGAAACGGATTGCAACAACAATGGAGTTCCGGACAGTTGCGACATCGTGCGAGGCGTGAGCCTCGATTGCGAGCCGAACGGTGTTCCCGACGAGTGTGAGGCGGATTGCAATGGGAACGGCGTTCCCGACGCCTGTGACATCACTCGTGGCACGAGTTGCGACTTGGATGGGAACGGTGTGCCGGATGAGTGCGCCGCCTGCTGCGTGGACGGAACGTGTCTCAACCGGTCTCCCGCGCAGTGCGCCGGGCAGTCTTATGCGGGGCAGTTATGTACTGACTTTTGTTGCCCGAGCGGAGTCTGCTGTCTTGGAGAAGCCTGCACAGCGGAGTTCAGCGCCTGCGAGTGCAGGGTCCACGGCGGACACCCAGCCCATTCCGGGTTGTGCGTGGGCACCCCGTGTGCCACGGGGTCGTGCTGCGTGGGGGCGGGTGAGTGCGAAGACGGTACGCTGGGTGTTCCGATGAGCAAGGCGCTCTGCGATGCGGACTCCGGAACATTCGTCGGCGGCGTCCGCTGCTACGGCGGAACTTGCACCGGTACTAACGCCGGCCGGTCCTGCAACGTCGACTCCCAGTGCCCCCAAGGCACGTGCGCAGGTGACGCCGCGCAGCTCGCCCAACCGTCCCCGTGCGCAGTGCCACCGCCACCGCCGCTGACGGGTGAGATTGTTTGGGACTCCGATCCGCTCAGCGTCGATCGGACCACTCGATCGTTGCGCTTCATGGTGTCCCCACCGTGCCCGGCGACGGGTACGCCTGGGCAGGACGCCATCCAGGTGACGATGATCGGTCTGCAGCATCCGGTTCCGCCGAATGGTGGTTGCTGTCCGCCGCAGGATTTCCACACGTACGAGTCCGCGACCTGCACGGGCGATCCTGTGGGCGGCGGCGGTTGCGCCCGCTGGGTGGGCAAGCCGGCGACGTTCCTCGAAAGCCAGGACCAGCCGGGCATCGGGAACTACCGAGCGGCACGGTTGCAGTGCACCCCGTTCTACCACAACTGGGTGACCGAGACGGCGACCAAGCCGATCACCGTGGTGGGCGCGGAAATCATGCCCAGCTCGGAGTACAGCGTGCGGGCATACCACGAGTCGTGTGCCGGTCACGAGTACGACGTCCCGGATTGTGCGGGCGCTGGGTCTGCGGTCCTGATCACGACGCGTCGTTCCGGCGACGTGACCGCGCCGTACCAGGATCCGCTGGGGAGTTTGTCGCAGCCCGACGGGCTCGACGTGGGCCTCCTGGTCGCCAAGTTCAAGGGCGCCCTTTCGCCGAGCAAGGGCGTCCTCCAGCTTCAACCGAACTTGCTGGAGCTCAACGGGGACATCAACGCCTTGGACATT
>Ga0315274_10001264_pt1 | contig 38932 bp, 35 predicted proteins | sample YL17G02_20_MG_FD_203700 | JGI IMG/M metagenome (GOLD analysis project Ga0315274, IMG submission 203700) | Sediment microbial communities from Yellowstone Lake, YNP, Wyoming, USA - YL17G02_20 | ecosystem: Environmental > Aquatic > Freshwater > Lake > Sediment | place: USA: Wyoming | collected...
TGCGCGTTGAGCGAGTCCCGCTCCATGATACACTTGAAATCATTGCCTGTGCCAAAAAAGCGGGGATTCGATTAATTGGTCCGGGTTCAGCAGGCATCGTCAGTCCAGGGAAAGCATCGCTTGGAGGGTTGGGTGGATTTATGGGATCCTCCGATTTACCGAAGATAGCATTTCGACCTGGTCGGATAGGTATCATCTCACGAAGTGGTGGGCAGACCAGTACGTTGGGGTGGGCCGTCTGCCGAGCCGGTTTTGGGGTGAGCACCGCCATTCATCTGGGATCCGAGCCGGTTTTGGGAACCACTTTTGCCGAATTGCTGCCTTTTTTCCAATCCGATGAAGGGACGGATGGAGTGGTCTATTTCGGAGAGATTGGCACAGTGATGGAGGAGGAAGCCGCGGAAGTGATTAGAAGCGGTGAGTATAAAAAGCCTTTGGTTGCCTATATCGCAGGGAAAGGACTTCCTTCGGGATTGCGTTTCTCTCATGCCAGTGCCATTGTTGAAGGAGGAAGGGGGTCCGCAGAAGGGAAGATGAAAGTCTTGAAGGAGGTTGGAGCCTATGTGGTTGACAAACCCGAAGAGATAGGTCCCACTTTACAGAAGATATTCAAGGAAGTTTCAGATTGAAAATCCCGCAATCTCAAATCTAAAATCTGAAATCAAAAAGGGGAGCTTATCCGTGGATAGGATATTGAGGACCATGCTTTTCGTTCCAGCAAACAGTTGGAGAATGATTACCACCGCCGCCACAGAGGGGGGAGATGGGGTGATCTTGGACCTGGAAGATGCTTGTCCGATCACAGAAAAGGAGACGGGTAGAATCTTCGCAAGAGATTCCATCCCCATGCTCAAAGAGAAGGGGATGGATGTTTTTGTACGGGTCAACTCCTTTGAAACCGGGTTGACAGAGAAAGATATAGACTATGTGGTGGTGAAAGATTTGGATGGTATCATGCTTCCCAAAGCGGAGTCAAAAGAAGACATCCTTAAGCTGGGTCAACTTTTGAAGGTCGAAGAGGAGAGGAAGGGGTTGGTGTTAAATAGCGTTGGCATCCTCCCCCTTTTGGAAAGCCCCAAAGGGATTTCCGTCGTTTCCGAGATTATCTCTGGAAGTCAGCGGGTCCTGGGTGTAAGCTTTGGTGCAGGAGATTACTCAAGGGAGATTGGTGCAGGGATGGGAGTGACCAGCCTCTCTCCTGACGAATTTTCCCTGATGGCCTCTCATCCGCGTTCTTGTATTGCGCTGGCAGCCAGAGCGGCTGGCATTCTGGCGATCGATTCTCCCTTTTTCGGATTAGTGATTGACATGGAAGGATTGATAAATGAGGCAAAAAAAGTAAAGTTGATGGGATTTACGGGGAAATTGCTTGTCCACCCCCGCCACGTCGACCCTGTCAATCGGGTTTTTGCACCCAACAAAGGAGAAATCGAATTTGCTAAACGAGTGATCAATGCATATGAAGAGGCAAAATCAAAGGGATTAGGGGCTACTTCAATTGGTGGCAGGATGATTGATTATGGATCTTATAGAAGAGCACTCAATGTCATCTCCATGTCTGAAAAAATTGAAGAAAGAGAAAAAAGAAAAGGTTAATCATTTTCCGAGCCAGTAGAAAATTATTAATCTTTTAAAATGAAGAGGTGATATGAATAGTTATTCCTCAGCTTATGCTGATTTTATTCTAGATACACGTTATGATCAACTCAAACCAGAGGTCATTTTGCAGGCCAAGAAGGTGATCTTAGATACAGTGGGGGTTTCACTTGCTGGATATCAATTAATGGAATTCCCTCAAATGATTATTGGATATATTTCTGGATTAGGGGGAATTCCAGAAGCTACTATTATCCATATTAAAAAAAGATATCCTGCGATTAACGCTGCTTTTGCCAATTCATCCTGTGCGCACGCATTAGATATGGATGACGGGCATCGCTTTGCAGCTCTCCATCCGGGAACGGTGATTATTCCAGCCGCTTTAGCAGCAACAGAGTTATCCAATGCAAGTTCTAAGGATTTGATAACTGGAGTGGTGATTGGATATGATATTATGATCCGCATCGGAATGGCCATCAATCCATCCAGCCTGAATCGGGGTTTTCATTCCACAGGGATCACAGGGCCTTTCGGGGCCGCTGCTGCCGCTGCAAGCATTCTTAAGTTGACCCGAGAGGAGATTATGGGTGCAATAGGTTTAGCCGGACTTCAGGGTTCTGGCGTTTTACAAGTAAACCATGATCCGGAAGGTGCAAAGGTGAAACCCATCAATCCTGCTAAAGCAGCTATGTCTGGGCTTTTATCAACAATTTTGGCTCAAAAAGGAGCTAAGGGTCCCGAAAGAATCCTTGAAGGAGAGGACGGTTTTTTCCAAGCATTCACAGATAAAGCAGAAACTAATCTTTTAACAGATGGGTTAGGGAGTGAATTTGAAATTTGCAATACCTATTTCAAGTTTTACGCTGCTTGCCGTCATGCTCATGCAGCGATTGATGCCGCCATGGAAGCTTTCAAAAACAGTCATATCAATATTAATGAAATCAAGAAAATTGTGATTGAAACGTATCCTGCCGCTATTAGACTTGCTGGTATCACTAAGGTTACGACTCCATCAAGCGGTCGCTTCAGCATCCCCTTTTCAGTAGCATTAGCATTAATCAAAGGAGATGCTGGAGCCAATCAGTTCTGCGATGAAAATGTCAGAGATAGGGCCATTCAAAGTCTTGCTGGAAAGGTCGAATTATTAGTGGGGAATAAATGGGAGCAACTCTATCCCAAAAAAAGAGGGGCAACGGTTAGTATCGTTGATATTGAAAAGAAAACATGGACTAAAGAGGTCGAACTCGCAAAAGGCGAACCCGAGAATCCCGCAAATTGGGAAGACATTTATAATAAGTTTTACACCAACGCAAATCTACTTATTTCAAAAAACGATGCAAAAGCACTTGCAGAAATCCTAATGAATTTAGAAGATTTTACCATAAATGAGATGGTAAGATATATATAAACTTAATGAATTTTGATAGCGAATGGCTATTGTTTACAGACTATTATTATTTATGCCCCCCTGAACATCTATCACCAGACAAGATTGATATTCACATCATCTTAAATCCTATAAAATTTCATATATAAATTTAGTGGTAAAAATAGAGGTTAAAATGGGACAAACGTTTGTAGAGAAGGTTTTTTCAAATAAGTTGGGAAGAAAAGTAAAAGCCGGTGAAATTGTAGAAGTAATTCCTGATGTGGCTATGTCTCACGATAATACGGCAGCTATCTCATTAAGGTTTACAGAGATTGGGGTGAGCAAAATATTCAAACCAGAAATCCATGTGATTGTTCTCGACCATGCAAGTCCAGCTCCAACAGAGCAATATGCCCAGAATCATAAGGTTGTTCGAGAATTTGTAAAAAAATTTAAAATTTCTAATTTTTATGATGTAAATGCAGGTATATGCCACCAAGTATTAGTAGAGGAGGGTTTTGTATTACCTGGGCAAATCATTGTGGGGAGTGATTCCCATACAACCACTTATGGGGCTTTTGGTGCATTTGGGACAGGGATTGGCCGTAGTGAAATGGCAGTGATATTTGCCACCGGGAAAATGTGGTTTCGAATACCTGAAAGTATGAAAATTATTTTGGAAGGCAAATTACCAGAAGGAATTGCATCTAAAGATATCATACTTCATATTATCGGTAGGATTGGTGCTGAAGGGGCATCATACAAATCTATTGAATTCTATGGGGATCCTATCACTGATCTTTCAATTGATAGTCGTATGACCATATCTAATATGAGTGCAGAAGTGGGTGCCAAGAATTGTTTTATGGACCCTGATGAAAAAATTCTTGAATATCTTAAACCTAGAGCCCGAGACCCGGTTCATGTAGTTATGGCAGACCCTGATTCGAGTTATGAAACGGAGTTAGTATTTGATATTAGCCAGTTGGAACCTCAGGTAGCATGTCCACACCAGGTAGATAATGTGAAACCAGTTTCAGAGGTTATAGGTACAAAAATTCATCAGGCCTTTTTGGGGAGTTGTGTCAATGGGCGTCTCGAAGATATTGCAGTCGCCTCAAAGTTAATTAAAGGGAAAAAAGTTCATCCAAACGTTCGGTTCTTAGTTTTTCCTGCTTCTATGAATATTTATCGTGAAGCAATGGCAAAAGGTTATTTAACCGCATTTTTAGACGCTGGGGCTATTATCATGAATCCTGGCTGCGGCCCATGCCTGGGAGCAAGCGAAGGTATATTGGCGCGTGGGGAGGTCTGTATTAGCTCTTCCAATCGCAATTTTCAGGGACGCATGGGGAGTCGGGAGGCAGAAATTTATTTGGGTAGTCCTGCGACAGTGACGGCCGCAGCAATAAAGGGAGAAATTACTGATTTCAGGGTTTTATAAATAATTTAACATAAGGCTTTAATGGGGTGAGGTAGAATGGATAAAAAGGTAATCGTAGGGAAAGTTTGGAAATACGGAGATAACGTCAATACAGATGTTATATTTCCTGGCAAATATACTTATACGATTAACGATCCCGAAGAGATGGCTAAACATGCATTTGAAAATCTCGATCCTCATTTTGCACAAAATGTTAAAGAAAATGACATTATTTTCGCTGGGAATAATTTTGGTTGTGGGAGCTCACGTGAACAAGCTGCAACCTGTTTAAAATATGCTAAAATAGGAGCTGTGGTAGCGAAATCATTTTCTCGGATTTATTTTCGAAATGCTATTAATATGGGGCTTCCATTAATTCAATGCCCAGAAGCAGTTGATGGAATAGAAGATGGAGAAATCATAAAAATTGATTTCGAGAAAGGGGAATTAACCCATAAAACGGATATCTTTTCTTTTCAGCAGCTACCTGAGTTTTTTTTGAAAATTATTCAAGATGGTGGATTGATACCTCACATTAAAAAAAGATTGTCTGAGCTCGATGATAATCAATAAGTGAAAAGAAAGGTTGTCAATGGCAAAATATAGAATCGCTGTGCTACCTGGTGATGGTGTAGGGAAAGAAGTAACTGAGGCAGCAATGATCGTATTAGAAAAGTTAAAACTGGATGCAGAATATCTATTTGGTGATATTGGTTGGGATTATTGGTGTAAAGAAGGCAATCCATTACCTGATCGCACGATACAATTGCTTAAAGGAACAGACGTTTGCTTATTTGGTGCTATTACTTCAAAAACTTCTGATGAAGCAATTCAGGAACTTACCCCATCTTTACGTGGTAAAGGATTAAAGTATATCAGTCCTATTATCCAGTTAAGGCAAATGTTTGACCTTTATGTGAATCTACGACCATGTAAAGCATTTCCTGGAAATAAATTGAATTATAGAGAAGGGATTGATTTAGTTATTTTCCGTGAAAATACAGAAGGGCTCTATGCCGGCATAGAATTCTATCCCCTCTCTCCTGAATTGAGGAAGGTATTGGAAACACAAAGTTCTTTTATGAAACGATTTTCTGGGGAAAAAAATGAGGACATTGCTATTTCTCTACGATTGATGACCCAAAAAGGTTGTAGCCGGATATTAAAAAAAGCATTTGAATATGCAAGAAAATTTGGTCGGAAAAGAGTCACTTTAGTAGAGAAAGCAAATGTTCTTCGTGAGACAGGAGGGCTAATGATTCGAGAAGGAAAAATAATAGCCCAATCTTATCCGGATCTAACTTTTGATGTGGTTAATGTTGATGCATTAGCTATGTGGTTAATTAAATCTCCAGAGAAATTTGATGTCATCGTAGCTGAGAATCTCTTTGGAGATATTATTTCAGATTTAGCCGCCCAATTAGTAGGTGGACTAGGGTTTTCAGCCAGTGGAAATATTGGGGATAGGTATGCAATCTTTGAACCTACCCATGGTTCGGCACCAAAATATGCTGGATTAGGAAAGGTCAATCCTCTCGCTATGGTAAATGCAGTGACTATGATGCTGGAATGGTTGGGAGAAAGTGACCGGTCTCAGCTCTTGGAAAAAGCTGTGATAAAAGTTATATCTGAAGGCAAAGTGAGAACTTATGATATGGGGGGAAGTAGAAGCACTTTAGAGATGGCCCAATCGGTAGTTGAAAAAATTGGATAAATGATTCGTCAAAATCGAGATTTGACATGGAGGATATTGTCAAGAGAGATCTCGATTTCTTCCTGTTTTAGAGCAGGTGCAGTTTATCAAGGTCTCCAAGTCCCAAGCTGCTGCAGCAAGTATTGCCCAGGTACCGCAACCTTGGTATTCCAAAGTTGCGATGTATTTTGCTGTAGCTATTGGTTTTTTGATCCCAATCGCTGGAATTGTATGCCTTCTCCATTTCGGCCTACCTGCAATTAGATCACCCTCTGACACAAATATTATTCGAGTGGTTTTTACCTCCCTAACAGCTCCAGAGACTCCATTTGCTGGTCATCGATGAATTGGGATACGTTCCTTTCTCCAAGGCCGGGGCCGAATTGCTCTTTGAGGTCATCAGCCGGGCCTATGAGCATCATAGCCTTATGGTCACTACCAACTCGGCCTTTGAGGAATGGACCGAGATCTTTGGCTCAGAGCGGCTTCAGCGGCGCCCTGCTTGACCGGCTCACTCACCGATGCCACATCCTGCAAGCGAATGGAGAAAGCTATCGGCTGCGACAGGTTAGAAAACGATCTAACTGGAAACCATCAACACGGCAGGACCCAAAACAGGAATAACGCAAAAATGAAGAAACAACCGACTTGACAGAAAGGCTGAAACTCATATATCTATAAATCAGGTGTCACAGTTTTCCTCCTGCACCTGTCTCACGTTTACTCCGCCCTATAGATCATCATGAGATCGGGGTACCCCTGGCGGCGATAGCGCGCCATGTGGGGGTTTGTACCTCAGCCGTGGCCAAAACCATTGAAAATCAGGGGCCTTGAAAGTGTAAAAACTCAACAACGTTCCCACAGACGTTCTCTGTTCTATTTCAAAAAATAGGGTAACGGCAATCTTAGGTTTGTGCAGTTCTACAAATCAGAAGATTCTAAAAGAAGTTCTGAGATGTCCTTTACAATAATATCTTTTTCTAAATTTTCAGCCTTGATGGCATCCTCAAACATGATTAAACATTTAGGGCAAGACACCCCCAACAGATTCGCTCCCGTTGCCCGAGCCTCTTTTATCCGTATCCTATTCGGTCTTTGGTTTCGCTCATCCAACCCGGTTACAAAGTTCCCCCCTCCCCCACCGCAACAGAAAGAGTTTTCTTTGATTCTTTCCATTTCAACCAACTCCAAACCTGGAATAGCCTTTAAGATCTCCCGCGGGGTCTCGTATTCATTATTGTACCTTCCCAAAAAACAGGAGTCATGAACTGTTACCTTTCCTGTCACATTTTTTACTAGCTTCAATTTTTTGCTATTGATGAGATCCTTTAATAGCTGAGTATAGTGCATTACCTCATACCGCCCTCCAAAGCTCGGATACTCATTTTTGAAGGTATTAAAAGCATGGGGGGACAACGTCACTATCTTTCTGATTCCTAAAGAATCAAATCTTTCGATATTTTTTTTGGCTATTTCCTCAAATAAACCTTTCTCGCCCATTCTATTTACATCATTTCCGTCTGATATCTCCTTCTCACCCAAAATGCCGAAAGACAATTGAGCTCTTAATAATAACTTTGTTAAACTTTGAGCAGCGCTCTGTCCTCTTGTATCATAGGAACCCGTACAACCGATATAAAGTAAAAAATCATGTTTTTGTGAATCAAAGGGAAAAACCCCTAATTCCTCAGCCCATTTTGCTCTCTTCAAGGGCGACATTCCCCATGGATTTCCAAATTTGAATACATTTCCAAGAAAGTCCCTAATGGGTGGAGGCGTATAGCCTTTCTCTATCGCTTCAGACTTCAGCCGCTCGATTGTTTTGCTGTTCACATCGAGTGCGATGGGACAAACGACGTCGCATCTCCGGCAATTCAAGCATCGAAATATGCCTCCTTCATACCCTTGCTTGGCTCGATCCCCCTCATCCGTAGGGTGGGCGAGATATTTCGCCATTCGGACACTCAAATGAGGTCCCATAAACTCCCATTGAGTTGAAAACGCCGGACATGCTGAATTGCATACCAGGCAGTCAATACAGGCTAAATACCAGTCTCGAAAGAAGGCAACTTCTTCCGGGTCCATCACCTCTGGGATTTTTTCTATAGAAAATTCTCCCTTGTTTCTGTCATATTTAATACCTACTTTTCGCATCTGTTCAACTTCTATCGTTCTGTCGATAACGAGGTCCTTAATGACCGGATAATTGGGCAGGGGTTCAATTAATAAGCTGTTATCAAAAACGACACTTTTAACATCAGTCAGACAAGCACTACAAGGCCTTTTGTTTACAGCAACTCCACAAAGGCCACAGCTCCAAAGCCTGCAGTCCCAGGTAAATGACAGGGTATAATCCAGCTTTTCTTGAATATACCTCAGCACATCCAGCACTTTCATTTTTTCAAACAGAAAAGGAACTTCGTAATCCCTATAATAGGGTTCCTTATCCATACTGGGATCAAATCGATAGACTCGGACTTTCAAAATGTTTTGGTGTTCCATGGGTCTCCCCTATCTCTTGGTGTCAAGTCATTAAGGACTCCATTCCTGAGAAGACAGCCGCTTGCGAAAACGTCCGCTTCCCCCCTCTTTTCGGAAGAGGTGAATTCCTCGCTTTTGTGAAGGGAGGCAGGGGGGATTTGGTCTTCAGTGTCTATACAATGTTGGACTCACTCGTAAGCTAAGCTCTAAACGTTTGATAAGGAACATCGACTTCTTTGACTTCGAACTCTCCCGGCTTAATTTCATCAAACTTCACAGGAACCTTGTCAATCTTGGTCTTCCCATCCTTCGAACTTACGACCGTTTCTACGGCCCAGTTTTCATTATCACCACCCGGAAAATGTTCGGGATAATCTTCCCTGTAGTGAGATTCCCTCGATTCTTTTCGAAACAAGGCCCCTTCGGTCATGACCAGAGCGAGCTCAACCATACTACTAATTTCAAGGGCTTCCATCCACTCAAAATTCATTATTCGTGATTTGCCTTGAGTAAAGAGAAAACCTTCGTTTTCCTTTATTTCTTTCAGGGCGCTTAATGCCTGATGTAATCCCTTTTCACTTCTCAGGGGGCCTACATATTCCATCATGATGTCTTGTATCTGTTCTTTTAGCTTTCGAGGATGGACTCCTTCTTTTCTGTTTAGGGCTGCAAAGGCTCTTTCTCTTGCCAGCAAAATGGTTTCTTCCTCAACTTCACCCAAACCGACTTCCTTTGTTCTTTCTGCCGCTCTTTCTCCCGCAATTTTACCAAAAACGAGGCATTCTGTCTGGGCATTGCCCCCGAGCCTGTTGGCGCCGTGAAGACCACACGTCACTTCTCCGACTGCCAGAAGGCCGTGCAAGGTTGTCTCACATCTCTCATTGATTCTAACCCCCCCGTTTTGAAAAAGGGCAGTCGGCTTTACTTCATAAGGCTCAAGAAAGTCCCCCACCTTATCTCCGTAAATTTCTCTCAGGCAGAAGGGGAAATACGGCTGATATTTTAAGCGATGGGCTTTTTCTTCTTCCTTGATCCTGGTCAAATCTACCAGCACACCCCCTTTCTTGCAACCTCGACCCTCCTTAATTTCCTTGGCAATGGCCACGGTCATTCTCGCCCGATTCGCTTTCTCCATCCACACGGGGTCATATCGTTTCATAAATCTTTCGCCCATGTTATTTAAGAGATATCCCTCTTTTGCTTTGGGGGTTCCACCCAGAGTATAACCATCGGCACTTCCATCGTTTATTATCCCTAATGGGATATATTGCATGAATTCCATATTTGCCAGTTCTGCACCTGCCCTTAAGGCCATGGAGAAGCCATCTCCGGTATTCAAGCGGGCACAGGCCCCTCGATTGTAGATTTTTGAAGTTCCCCCTGTTGCCAGTATGGTGGTTTTGGCATGAACAAAAATAAAACGGCCGGTTTTCATGTCTATCGCGGTCGCTCCGACAACCTCATCTCCTTGTTTGATTAAGGAGGTCGTAAAGACGAAGAAGTGGAATTTCACACCTCTGGCCAAAGCTTGTTCAAACAGCACTTGTGGAACCCTGTTGCCGGATCCTTTGCCGGCAGAATGAACCAACCTCGGATATCGGTGCCCCCCTTCTCGAACGGCAATATAATGGGTCGGGATATCTCTGGCAAAAAGCATCCCCCATTTTTCAAGCTCTTTTATTCTTCGGGGTGCGTCTTCGACCAAGATCCTGACCAATCTCTGATTATTAATATAAGCGCCGCCAAGGATGGTGTCCTCGAAGTGCTCCTGCGGTGTCCCGGATTCCTCACCCATTCCCCCTGCAATAAAAGCAGCCATAACACTGGCGCCGCCAGGGATATTTCCTTTAGCCAACAAAGTCACCTCGGATCCCTTATCCCTCGCTTCAATGGCAGATCTCAGTCCTGCAGCTCCCCCACCAATGATTAAAACGTCTGTCTCCAATACCTCATCGACAAAATCTTTCCACATACGTTTCACCCGCTTTCTTTCTAAAAGGATGAATGATTTCCTCTTGAAGCCTTTCAAACTTCAAATTGAAGTCAGTCTTATAGTTTCGGCTCCAAGGCAGGATTTGATCCCTGTATAAAAGTTCGTTGGATTTATCAAGTCAGTGCTCACAGGATACGGACCCGGTTCATTATGATTCCCTATAATACTAAGATCCAACCTTTGTCAATGAGCCGACGACGGCGACGTCCGTCTCCACATCCCAAGCAAGATCACTTTCACTCTTGATTCTCTGAACCATGATGCGCTCCCTGGACAGGTTCTCTCGTACAATTAGAAAGGATCCTTCGAGCAGGTCCGTGTTGCCCTGTCCTGCTAAAAGGATCTGTCAATCCGGGTCATTTCAACAAAGGGCAATCATTGCGGCTTCAGGTCATACTTCTTCACAACCCGTTGGGTGAGCTCATCCAAGCGGTCCATTCCTTTCAAGGACTCCTCTGGCCCTTCCCACGCTCCCGTGGCCCCAAGACTGTCCGCCGCATCCTTGAATCCCTGCTCTGAAAATCCCTTTCTGAACGCCTCAGCAAGAAAAGTGATAATTCCATCGGGTGTCCCCGCAGGGGCCGCGATCCAGTGAATGGCCGACATCATCACGTCGAACCCCTGTTCTCTGAAGGTTGGGATATTCGGGAATCGTGGGTCCCTATGCTCCGTGCTCACCCCCAACACATTCACCTTCCCCGCCTTATATAGAGACGCCCATTCGGAGGCTGGCCCGAATTCAACATCCACGTGCCCGCCGAGAAGATTCGGGATCGCTTCCGCTGCCCCTGGATAAATGATTCGAATGAACTTCACTCCGGCCTCCTCCTCGAAGATCGCTCTTGTGAAGTCTTGAGCGGTCCAGGCGCCACCGATCCCGACCTTGATGGTATCGGGCTTCTCTTTCGCCCTCTTCACCAGCTCCTTGAGGGCAATATCAAAAGGTCCCCCTTTCCGGACGTAAAGACCTTCCGCGGAATAATCGATTTGACAGATGACCCTGTAACTCCTTCTGTAGTGAAACGTTACGCCCTTGAGGAGGTAATACTGACCAATGGTTGAGTTGGAGATGATGCCAAGGGTGTATCCGTCGGGTTTGGCGGTGGCCAGGGCAGCAAATCCTCTTGCCGCTGGGGGCTTATTGATGACCACGATCGGTTTGCCCACGTATTTCTCTCCGTATTTGGAGGCCAAATGGGCAAAGTTGTCGGTGTTGCTCCCGGGCGCATAGCCAGCAATGAACTCGATCTCCCGTGTCGGGTAATCGAGAGCTGCGGCTGCCGGAAGAAGGAAGAACGCACATAAAGCGAATAGAAAGAAAATGCCAAGCAATCGCCGGGTCACCATACCCTACCCCTCCTTTCTGGGCTTTCTGGAGGTGATCCCTTTGGCTCCTCAAAAGGAGAACCTCTGGGGGATAGCTGGTTCTTGTGACTGAATTTTTCTTCTTACCATCTGTTCCACATCATCCTCAGCGATGGCCCTCCGTTCTTGGGAAGGCTCAACTCTTTCAGGACTTCCTGGCGGGCATTCCACCGGCTCGTCCACCATTTGCCTTTGGGATCGAACTGGAACCACTCAAACCTCTCCGAATCGCTTATCGAGAAAGACCTCCCTCGGTCGAGCCCGGGTTTCAAAAAAGGGGACCCGGTTGTTGAACAACTGTTCCAGCCTCGTTGACGTTCTTTCCCCGGTAGTGGCAGGTCGGGTAGAAACAGATGGAGCAATCCGTGGGATGGACGGGTGGAAGGGTTGCGCCTTTACAGCTTCGGATCACCGCGAGGGCTCTGTTCACCTTTTCCGCTGTTCCCTGAATGACCAGGCTTGTGGCTCCCTCAGCCCCGGCCAGTCCCCCCGTTGAAATCACAACCGACTCTGCGCCAGAGCAGAGGTGAATCGCCTCAACCTCCGTGATGGCCTGGCCAGGAACAGGTATCAATCCGACGGGGATTCCCATGGCCACATCTGTTCTCTCGCGACTGGCTGCCTTCGCGGCCTTAAGGAGAGAGCCGGGAATGAGTTTCTCCGTTCCGATGGGAAGGAGTATGGGAAATCCTTTTCGTTTTGAGGCGGCAATCACCTTGGCAATGGTTCCTGCGCCCTTGGTGGCATAGAGGACACCCACCCTTCCCTCTGGATCGATGGCATTTGCCCCTTTGACGTAGACGTCCTCTTTTCCCATTTTATCAAGAAGGGAGCGAAGAGGGATCCCCGTCTGAAACAGACCTTTTTGCAGGACCCACGTGAAGGGGAACTGACCCGGATCGTGCTTCCTTCCGAGATCAGGGGGTTTGAGGTAGGTCGATTGTTGCCGTTCGTAACTGATACACATCCCCTTGGGAAACACAATTCCACAGACCCACACGCCCTCAGGCCTCTTTCCCGTCAGCTCTTCAACCAGGAAGAGACTGGTGCTGCTGGGATGGATGACGACCATCCCCTTCTGTAGGGCCTTTCTAACGATGGGCATCGACGCGACTCCTTTAGCCAGAAGTTTCTTTGACTCTGTCGGCGTGAGCGTCACCTGAGCTCTCATCGGGCTGCCTCGGTGTTATTTCGTCATTCGAGAACAACGAGTGAGGAAGGAATGCTTCCTCACCCTCCCCTGTCATTTTTCGATTCTCGTCCAGTCGCTTGAGGTCAACCGGTCATTCCGGCTTCAGGCCGTATTTCTTTACCACTCTCGAATAAAGTTCATCGATTCTCCCCATGGTTCTCAAGGACTCTTCGGGGCTGGCCCATGCGGCCGTGGCGCCGAGGTTGTCCGCCGCATCTTTGAACCCCTGCTCCGCAAAGGCCTTTTTGAAAGCTTCGGCAAGGAAGTTGATGATGACATCCGGTGTCCCGGCAGCTGCAGCGACCCAGTGGTAGGAGGGCAAGGACACATCGTATCCCTGCTCCTTGAATGTGGGAATGTCCGGATACCGTGGGTCCCGCTGGTCGTTGCTCACTGCGAGGACAGTGATTTTACCTCCCTTCAAGAGATGGGACCATTCTGCCGAGGGACCGATGAAACAATCGAGGTGTCCGCCGAGAAGGTTTGGGACGGCTTCTGCGGCTCCTGGGAAACGGACATTGATCAGTTTGATATCCGCCTCCTCCTCAAAAATGGCCCGGGCGAAATCCTGGGCCGTCCATGTGCCTCCAATCCCCACCTTGATCGTTTCAGGCTTCTCCTTAGCCCTCTTGACGAACTCCTTCAGTGAAATATCCCAGGGGCCTCCCTTTTTGACGCAAAGCCCTTGGGCGGAGTAATCAATCTGGGAAATCAGTCTGTAATTCTTCTTGTAGTTGAAGGTGATTCCCTTGAGCAGATAGGGTTGAGCAATGACCGCCTGAGAAAGAAGCCCAATCGTATAACCGTCAGGTTTCGCTGCTGCCAAGGCCGTAAATCCCCTTGCTCCGCCTCCTCCAGGTTTGTTGAGGACCACGATGGGTTTGCCCACATATTTTTCTCCGAACTTCGCGGCCAACCGGGCGAAATTGTCCGTATTGCTCCCCGGCGCAAAGGCTGCAATAAATTCGATCTCCCGTGTCGGATAGTCCGCCGCCCCTCCCTGGATCGGAGCGAAGCAAGCCGACGCCATCGCCAATAACGTTACGAATGCCATTTTGGATCTCATCCCTCATCCCTCCCTTTTTTGAGATAATTTGTTTTAACCCTGCCAGTTCGCCTTATTTCCCCTCCTCCAACTTCCCGATTTTTTCCCGTGTCGACGCCCGCGGGATCATAGGAAGAGCAAGAAGCAGAATGGCCACCCCCAGAAGTACCGCTGAAATGGGTCTCGTGAAGAAAATAGAAAAATCACCCTTGGACATGGTCAACGATTGCCTCAAGGCCTTCTCCATCATTGGACCAAGAACTACGGCCAGGATGAGGGGTGCCGCCTCGAAATGTAGTTTCCTGACCAGGTACCCGAAAATCCCGAAAAAAATCATCAGGTAAATGTCGAAAACATTATTATTGATAGTATACACCCCGATGAGACAAAAGAGAAGGATAAACGGAAAGAGGATCGGGTAGGGCACCTTGAGAAACCTCACCCACATGGGGATGAGGGGTAGGTTCAGGACCAGAAGCATCAGGTTCCCGATGTACATGCTCGTGATGAATCCCCAGAAGAGGTCCGGATGTTGCGTCATGAGCAGAGGCCCCGGGGTGATGCCATGGATCATCAGTGCGCCCAGGAGCAAGGCCATGACGACATTGGAGGGGATGCCGAGGGTGATCATCGGGATAAAGGCTCCCTGCGCGGCGGCGTTGTTGGCTGACTCAGGGGCGGCCACTCCTTCAATGACCCCTGTCCCGAACTTCTCCGGGTGTTTCGAAACGCGCTTCTCGACCGCATAGCTTGCGAAGGAGGAGATGATGGCTCCCCCGCCGGGAAGGATACCCAGGAAAAAGCCAATCCCCGTTCCACGAAGGATGGCACCGATGCTCCTCTTCCAATCCTCGAGGTTAGGAAACAATCCCTTCAGCTTTGCCTCAAAGACGCTGATCTTGATGGTCTGTTCAATGTTCGATAGGATCTCCGCAATCCCGAACATGCCCATGGCAATCTGGACCATTCCGATCCCTTCCATGAGATCCATCCTTCCGAACGTGAAGCGCTGCACTCCGGTTATCGGGTCGATCCCCACCGTTCCGAGAAAGAGACCGAAAACAGCCATCATCAACGCCTTGATCATGGAGCCGTGGGCCAGGAAGGTCAGGACCGTCAACCCCAGACACACGAGGGCAAAGTACTCGGGGGGGCCGAAGGAAAGCGCGGCATCCACAAGGGGAGGCGCAACGAAGGAGAGGGCCAGGACGCCGATCGTTCCGGCAATGAATGAACCAAAGGCAGAGATCCCGAGGGCCGGACCAGCCCTTCCCTGACGGGCCATCTGGTACCCATCCAGGCAGGTCACCACCGAGGCAGCCTCTCCGGGGATGTTGACCAGGATGGAGGTTGTCGAGCCCCCATACTGGGCGCCATAGTAAATCCCCGCCAGCATGATGACAGCCCCGGTTGGAGGAATTCCGAACGTCACAGGAAGAAGCATGGCCATGGCCGCCGTTGGACCCAGCCCGGGAAGAACCCCTACCAGGGTTCCTGCAACGGCCCCAAGAAAACAAAAAAGCAAATTGATCGGTTGTAAAGCGACGCCAAATCCATAAAGGATCTGCTGCACGGTATCCATGTTTAGACTCCTAAGAATCCCTTGGGAAGACGGAGTTTCATCCAGACTTCAAAGATGAGATAAGACCCGACCGATCCCACCAGGGCCCACCCAATGACCCTCTTCCAGGACTGAGGGTCTACGAAACGCATCAGGCAGGCCATGAAGAGGAAGGTGAGGAGGAGAAACCCGACATACTCCATGAGGACCCCATAGAGAATAAGAGCAACCACCGTGATCAGCACCTTACCCCAACGAATCTTCTCCGTGAGAAACTGCCGGAAGAACATCGTTTCCTTACGTTGAAGTGTGCTCCTGATCAGGAGGACAATTGAGAGGAGCCCCAGAACGACTCCCAACCAGAAGGGTAAGAATCCGGGGCCCGGATTATGGACATTGCCATAGGGGAAGCGTATCGACCCGAAACAGATCAAGATCGAAATGATCAAGAAAAGGACTCCGTTGAACTGATCGGTTTTCATCAGTTCTTTCCTCTTGGAGTTTCGGCTAAAGTTTCCACTATCACGAAGCAGGAGCACAAAATTTTGGTCAATGAAATAACGGTCGAGGTATGTTTCACCGAGCCGTGAGGTCTCACAGAGGGGAAAGCTGGCACGGACAATTCTGCTCTCGCAGTATCTGCTTGATTGTTCTCCCTTCTTCAGATGCTTCCATCAATCAATGACCTCAAAGGAAAGGCGAAGGAAAGCGTAATTTGGATATTGAGGTCTGAGCCGAAATCCCTCTTGGAAATGAGACGGAGGAAACTTTTTCAAGACAAGACCCGCTCTCGAAGACCCGATTTAAACGACACTGATCGATCGACGTTGAATCTCTTCATTCTAAAAGAGTTACCTTCTAATTACCAGAACGATAGTTTTCTGTCAAGAATTTTTTGCTTTTTTTTGAGGTGGAAATGTTATTAAGTTATATCTATAAAACAAAAAGAGTTCCCTGGGGACCTTTGGGACACCATATAGCATCCTTCACTCAACCGAGACCACTGCCGCCGGTCCTCCTTTTTTTTTGCAAAAGACAACGCGTAACGGAAATGGAGTCCATCTCCACCTCCCCCTTTGACGGAGATTGGCTAAAGAAGGGCTATCAGGTCATTGGTGTTCTTCAGCGTCTCGAATCGGAAGACCTTTTCAATGATCTTCTCGATGTTCTCCTTTGAGAAGGGCCTGATGGAATAAGCGGCACATCGGATAAACTTATCCCGGCATTCCTCCTTGGTCATCATATTCCTGGGGTGTCCCTTAAATTCCTCAACGGTCTCAGAATATGTCTCTCCTGATCTCACTCTGATCTCAACCGTGACAGGTCCGAGGGAACCCGGATCCTTGACCTCTCTGTCGATCCAAACCTTCACCTTTTTCAGCAGCCGATGGTTAGCCCTCTCCTGGACCTTCTGGGCTTCGAAGGAGTCAAGAAAGACGTATCCGTCCAGCAGGGCGCTCGCCACAACATAAGGAATGCTGAACTGTGCGTCCACACTCGGATTTCCCCGGAGGGCAAAAGGACGGCTCACCATGTCAAAGAAGGGATGCCGGACCAGATGGATATTGACTTCTTCGACCGAATCAGGGGAAAAGGCGTTTCTTTTCAGACACCTCAGCGTGGCGTCAATGGGGCCGTGGGTGTAGCGGCAGCAGGGGTAGGGTTTAAGACTGACGTTCTCTATTTCGAAACGTTTGCCGAGGGCATCGGTCAATTCTTGTCGGGCATAGGCGCCATCCCAGTAAAGTTTGAAATACCCATAACTTCCCTCAAAGACCTCCTTACATCCTGTCACTCCCTTTTTTGCCAACAGGGTGGAAAGAATGGCCGATCTCGTCATGAACCCGGGTTGCATCCTCTTGGTGAGGGCAGAGTCGGTCACGACCTGCCGGGTCCCTCCTGCCTGGCTCAAGGCGATTCCCAGGGCATGGATCGTTTCCTCCACAGCCATCCCCTCGACCTTGCAGGCAGAGGCCGTAGCACCAAAAATCCCGCATACGGCCGACCTAATCCATCGGATCTCCCGCTCATGAAAACCCGGGGCATGGCCGATCGCCAGTCCCAGGCGGCAGTTGAGATCAATACCCAGGACAAGGGCAGTCAAGAATTCTTCGCCGGTGACTCCCCCTCTCTTTTCTGTGAGGGCCATGACCGTAGGCAAGACGGTGACACCGGTATGCACCACGGCCCCGTCATGGGTGTCGTCAAAATCCCTGGCATGAATCATCACGCTATTGGCAAATGCAGCATGGATGTCAGGGAGCTTCTTCCCGTAGCAGAGGAGGGTGCTCTGCGGAGCTCCTCCCCATTCAACCATAAGATCGACCGCCTCCTTGACGCCGGCGGCCGAAGAGCCGGCAATCGCAACCCCCAAGGTGTCCAAGATGAGCCCTTTGGCGGCATTCAGGTTCGACTGAGGAATCTCGTCAAACCGGATACTTCGGACGTGGTCAGCAATTTCCCTGGCGAGGTCCATTTTCTTTCCTGTTTCTAAAGAGGTATTGTGAAGCCCTGTAGAAATAAGAATGGGATAATAAGTCCCCCTTCCCGGATATTGGCCTTCCTTCGTTTTCTCCCGCTCAATGCCTCTTTTGCTGATTCTGACCGCTCATTCCAAAGGAAGCTGGCCGGGCAATCTGATTGAAGGTGGCCGCTTGTTCCGATCCAATCCGGCTACCTTGTCGGAGCGAAGCGACATTTTTAGTTTTTTAACTTATCCGTCCAGATTCCGTCAAGTTTTTGTCTCTTTGGCATGGATCCTCCTTTCAATTAAATTCAGTGAGCATTGTAAATCAATCGGTTCAGGACGACATCGGCAATCCGTCGAGGCTCAAACCCCATATCGGTTTGATTCCGACCTCCGGTACCAATCTTTTTTATTCAACCCCAATTGGGCGGTCCTTGTTGACCGTACTTGGATAGCGCACAAAGGATGCCAGTTCCCCTCGGCCCGTTAGTGTGCCTTCTTTCGCTGGTAAATAATTTTTCTTGAAAAAAGATACTTTTGTTATGATAATAATACACATCGCCGAATCCATTCTACCCGATCCAATAAAATGCAGGAGATGGAATATGGTCCAGAGAATTAGGAATGAAAAGGAGTTGTCATGGGATGTGGAAACCGATGTCGCTGTGGTGGGGGGTGGAGCCTGTGGTTTAATCGCTTCGCTGGCAGCAGAAGAGAAAGGCGTAGAAGTCTTACTCCTTGAGAAAGAAAAAAAGGTGGGTGGGAACACCTCCCTCAGCCAGGGAATGATTGCTGGTGCTGGAACCCGATTTCAAAAAGCAGCCGGTATTGATGATTCACCTGAATTGATGGCCGAGGACATCTTCAAGAAAAACAATGACGAAAGCGATCCAGAGATCACACTCCACATGTGCAGGGAATCAAAAAACCTTGTGGAATGGCTGGTTGACTCCATGGGAATTCATCTGGACATTGTCACCGATTTCATCTATCCTGGCCACTCAAGGCATCGTGTCCATGCTCCATCCACCCGCAAGGGGACGCAGATCGTGAACGAATTGCGCACGGCTATTTCTAACAGGGAAAATATCCTTCTTGTTCAGCAAGCACCGGTGAGGAATTTGATTGTCACAGAAGATGATGGAGGTGTCATTGGGCTGGAGGTGGAAATCTTTGGACAAGGGATCAATAGAGTTCGGGCCAAAAGAGTCATACTCGCTTGTAATGGTTTTGGGAATAACAAAGAGATGCTAAGAACCTATATCCCCGAGATGGCGGATGCCTTCTATTTTGGACATGAGGGAAACACGGGAGAAGGGATACGATGGGGCATGGAGTTAGGGGCTGCCACCCATCACATGGGAGCCTATCAAGCTCATGGCTCTGTGGCTTATCCTCATGCAACGCTACTTACATGGGTGGTCATTGTCAATGGTGGCTTTCAAGTCAATAAGCAAGGGAAGCGATTTTCAAATGAATATACAGGTTATTCTGATCATGCGATTGAGGTTCTTAATCAAGAAGATAAAATAGCTATCGAGATTTTTGATGAGAGAATTTATCAATCAGTACTTGGTTTTGAAGATTTCACACAGTGTATTGAAATGGGTGCTGTGAAACGGGCAGAAACGATTGAGGAACTCGCGGAAATATTTCAACTTCCTCCCAAAGAACTCCGAAAGACCCTCGAATCTTATAATAGGGCCGCTGAAGGTAAAGGGGAAGATCCAATGGGTCGCCAAAATTTTCAAGGGCCCTTAAAACCTCCTTATTTCGGGGTGAGGGTGACGGGGGCATTGTTTCACACCCAGGGTGGTCTGAAAGTGGATAAAAAGGCCCAGGTTCTTAAACCGAATGGTCGTCCCATTCCAAACCTTTATGCAGGGGGAGGAGTTGCCGTGGGTGTTTCAGGATCTGGAGTGAGCGGTTACCTATCTTGCAATGGTCTGTTGGCAGCGACGGTCCTTGGTAAGATTGCTGGAGAAGAGGCTGCCAAATCACTTAAACATTAATAAAAAGAAAACGGAGGGAAAAATGCCTGAATATCTTGATCAAATTTCTCATTTTGTAGTGAAGACAAATTTTGAGGATTTCGACAAAAACGTCATCGAGCAGGCGAAAAAGGTCGTTTATGATACCATTGGAGTGATAGCGGCTGGGGCGCAACAGAAAGAACCTAAGGAAATGGTAAAGAAGTTGGCACCTTTTTCTGGGCATCCAAGTTCCACTCTGATTGGTCGCAAGAAAAAAATAGATCCCTTGAATGCCGCCCTAATCAATGGGACGGCAGGGACATGGTTGGAAGTCGATGAGGGGAACCAGTTTGCCCGTGGACACGCGGGCATTCATGTGGTTCCGGCAGCCCTTGCCGTTGGAGAAGAGAAAAGAGTTTCGGGGAAAGCGTTCTTGACTGCTCTGGTTCTGGGTTATGAGATCGCATGTCGAATTGGGATCGCATCCAAATTGAGGATGACCATGCACCCCCATGGCTCTTGGGGGACGATCGGAGGAGCTGTGGCTGTGGGTAAGTTGATGAACCTCAATGTCGATCAAATGAAAACCCTGATTAACATTGCTTCATCCATGACACTCGCAACGTCAAGAAAGACGATGCTGGAAGGAGGCACCGTTAGAAATCTCTATGCCGGTGTGAGTGGTTACATGGGAATTTTAGCTTATTACCTTTTAATGAGTGGATTCACGGGTGAGGTAGATGGAATCGGTTCAGTCTATGGGGGGGTGGTTTCCGATTCGTTCAATCCCTCTGCGATGGTCGAAGAGCTTGGCTCGCGATACGAAATTACGAGAAATTACTTTAAACAATATGCCTGCTGCCGTTACAATCATTCCGCTCTCGATGCCCTTTATCGGATTATGAGCCAACAGAAGGGGGGTAAGCTTGATCCCAAAAATATTGAGTGCATCAAAGTGGAAACGTATTCATTAGCGGCCCAACTATGCGGCAAAGCTCCAGAGAATATGCTGGCCGCAAAGTTCTCTGTACCGTTTGCTATCGCTACCACGATCATTCAAGGTCATTCTGGGGTGGAGAGTTTCCTACCCGATCAGGTCGGAAGACCTGAAATTAAATCCTTGGCTTCGAGGGTCGAAGTTGAAGAAAAAACAGAGTTTACTCAGATGATGCCTTCACGCCGTCCATCCTGTGTAACTGTCCGATTAAAGGATGGAACTACATTTACAGAAACCGTTTATATCAGCAAGGGGGATATCGAGGATCCGTATTCAACCGATGAGCTTGAGACAAAGTTTCTTAACCTCGCTACACCCATCTATGGGAAAAGAAAGGCAAAAGAGATTTTGGAACAAACAAAAAAAACTGAAACCTTCAGCAATATAAGAAAATATACAGAGGGACTATAAGGGATTTTTTAGAAAGGGGAAAATATTTTGAAGTTGATCGAAAGGAGGAAGGAAGATGAATAAATATGATCTGGTGATTAAAAATGGCAATATCGTTATTCCTAAAGTCGGGGTTATCAATGCAGACATTGGTATCGTTAAAGAGAAGATTTCGGCCATAGCTAAGAATATTGAGGTGAAAGAAGCTGTCAGAGTGATTGACGCTTCAGGTAAATATGTTTTTCCTGGGGCTGTTGATTCTCATTTCCATATTGGTATTTTCAGACCGATGGATGAAGACGCGACCAGTGAATCGAGATCTGCGGCCTGGGGAGGTGTCACCACCATTGGCAGTTATTTTCGTACGGGGAAAAACTATTTAAATAAATCGGGGCCCTATAAAGAGATTTTTCCAGAGGTTTTAGAAAAATCAAAAAATTCCTTTTACACGGATTACGTCTACCATATCACTATCATGAATCCTGACCAGATGAAGGAAATTGAGATGTTGGTGAGCGAATTTGGTGTTTCAACGTTTAAATATTTCATGTTCTATAAGATGCTTGATCTAACGGGAGCACCAGGAAGTGATAAATATCTCCTGCTCAATACCTCCTATGACCTCGGGTTTTTATACAATTACATGCAAGAGGTGGCGAGGGTCAATGAGAAATATAAAGATTATGGGTTGATCCGTCTGAGTATCCACTGCGAACAACCGGAAATCATTAACGCGGCAACTCAATATGTAAAGCAACATGAGTCAGGGAATCCCTTGAAGGATTATAGTGATGCTAGACCAACCTTTTCTGAGAAATTGGCCATTAAAGAGGCTGAAATTCTTGCAGCACAGGCAAATTGTCCTGTGAATTTACTTCACTTATCAAGCATCGACGCTGTTGAGGCCGGGAAAGAGGCCGTCGAAAGGAATCCGAAACTGAATATTTTATTGGAAGCTACCCTTCATCATTTAGGTTTATCGAATGATATCAAGTATGGAAGACTGGGAAAAGTCAATCCGCCGATTCGAGAAAAAGAACATGTCGATGCATTATGGGAGGCGGTTATTAAAGGTGATATCAAGACAGTGGTTAGCGATCATGCCTGTTCTACAAAAAAAATAAAAGAAGGAGATCTTTGGACATCCTTGGCAGGTTTTGGCGGCACTGAAATCATGTTTCCCTTGTTATTGACGGAAGGATACCGGAAACGGAGTCTATCGTTGCAAAGAATTGCTGAGCTAACCTCATACAACCCAGCGATATATCATGATCTCTATCCTAAAAAAGGAACGATCGCCATAGGTTCCGATGCAGATCTGGCCATTATCGACCTGGATAAAGAAAAAGAAGTATCTGTCAATACCTTGCATTCAGTTCAAGATTTTACCCCATTTGAAGGGATCAAGTATAAAGGTTGGCCAGTGTGCACCATACTCAGAGGGAAGGTGATATTTGAAAATGACAAGATGGTTGGACAACCTGGTGATGGCCAATATATCAAACGTCCTGTAATGTATCATTACCGAGATGAGTTTATCACCAAATAATACAATCCAAAGTTTAAAGGTAGGTGAATTTTAAATAGGGAATCCAGTGATTGAGCCCATGGGGGTGACAAATAGACTTACTAAGCTGGCCGTATTTACCCACGATTTGAGTTTCAGCGATCTGAGCCAGCAGGTTATTGGTCACACGCTTCATGTCATTCGTGACACCTTAGGGACGATGCTCGCTGGAGCTACGCTGCCTGAAGTGAGGGGACTGGCAGAAATGGTGAACAGACTGGGTGGGCTGGGTCGAGCGACCCTTATGGGTCGCCAGCAAACAGCGAGTCCCAATTTTGCTGCACTGGTCAACGGGACAGGTGCCGTTTCCCTTGAGTTAGATGAAGGCAACCAGTATGCGATCAATCATCCCGCCGTGCATATCTTTCCAGCCGCATTAGCACTTGCGGAGGAGCTGAAGCGATCAGGGGCCGAATTGCTGACGGCCTTCGTCGCTGGATATGAGGTTGCCGTTCGTGTTGGCCGGGCCACACACCTTCGGGAAGCTGTTCATCCCTTTGGAACCCACGCAATCATTGGCACCGCTGCGGCAGCCTCCCGCTTGCTCAGGCTCGATATCGAGGAGATCGTTCAGGCCCTAAATCTGGCAGCGGGTATTTGTATTGCCTCCTCACAAACAGCTGCGAATGCAGGAGCATCGGTCCGGAATCTTGCCACGGGCCTGACGAACCATAATGGCCTCCTTGCGCCAATCCTTGTTCGAGCAGGCTTTACAGGCGAGCCAGGGTCGTTCAATGTGGTTTTTGGTCAGATCCTGGGCGATTCTTTTAAAGAAAAAGGACTGGGGGATGACCTGGGCCAGGAGTTTTATATCACTCGAAATTATTTTAAGCTCCGCGCCTGTAGTCGCTGGAACCACGCGCCCATAGAAGCCATGGCACGTCTCCTTTCGCGAAAACCCTTCAAACCCGAGGATGTAGAAAGAATTACTGTCTGGACTTACGATCCGGCTACACGCCTGAGCTGGAGCAATCCCGTCAATGGTTATGCAGGAAAACATTCGATACCCTACAATGTGGCAGTCAGACTCGTGCTCGGTCATAACGACCTGGAAGCCTATTCGGAAGCTGCCGTTTCGAATCCGCAGGTTCAGGAAATCTCAAGACGGGTGACCGTCCGGGAAGACCCGAAGCTAACGGCTATGTTGCCAGATGTGCGGCCTGCACGGGTGCAAGTGAAACTGAAAAATGGGAGTAAGTTAACAGAAACCGTTGAACGCCCTCCTGGTGGTTTCGATAATCCTTACACCGAAGAAGATCTGTTGAAGAAGTTCCGACGTCTTGCAGGAATGACGCTGACGGAACGGGCTGTTCCAGACCTTGAAAAGACGATTGAACGACTGCCTGATTTGGATGATGTGACCCGGCTCAGCTCTCTGTTACAGGGGGAAGGCCTTTGACGCAGAGGTAGCCGCAAGTTTTCGCCTGCGCAGGTTTCTGAACGAAAGACGCAACCTGAAGGTTGCGGCTACCTGAACCTTTAGAGGTTTTGGGAAAGAGGGATGCAGAGGTATCACCTACTCATAAAGGATGGGAACGTCGTCTTTCCCTTCCTGGGTGTACAACAAGCCGATATTGGTATCGTTGGGGAGAAGATAGCTTCAATCGCTGAAAGCATTCCTTTGGACAGTGCAGAGAGGGTCATCGAAGCAAAGGGGAGATTTATTTTCCCTGGTGCGATCGATAGCCATTTCCATGTCGGAATTTACAGGTCCTTCCAGGATGATGCCGTGAGCGAGTCCACCTCAGCGATTTCGGGAGGTGTGACAACGACACTCGCCTATTTTCGTACTGGTAGCCACTACCTGAACAAGACAGGTCCGTACAGGGAGATTTTCCCGGAGGTTTTAAGGCTTTCGAAGGATTCTTTTCTTACAGACTACGGATATAGTCTGGCATTGCTCACGAAGGAGCATCTTCATGAGATGGAATGGCTGGTCAGAAGTAAAGGGGTCTCCACGTTCAAGTATTACACTATCTTCCGGTCCCTGAACCTTGCGGGAGATTCCCCGGATGCTTCGAACTATCTCATGACAGAGAATCCGGTTGATCTTGGATTTCTCTATGAATACATGGGAGAGGTGAGTCGAATAAATGATTTGTTGAAAAGGTTTGGAAAAATACGCCTGAGCGTCCACTGTGAAGATCCGGAGATAATAAGGGTCTCGACGGAGGAAACAAAGGAAAGAGGAAGCGGAAATCCACTCAAAGACTACAGCGATGCGAGACCGGGATGGGCGGAAGCACTGGCGATCCGAGAGATAGGAGTCCTCGCGCACCGCACCCGGTGTCCGGTCAATCTCGTCCATCTCAGCAGCAGGGATGCCATAGATGCGGCAAGGGACATCACCCGCAGTCATCCTGGCATCGATATTTTAAGAGAGGTAACCCTGCACCATTTGGGATTATCCTATGAACAGAATTACGGGCTTTTAGGGAAAATAAATCCGCCCATACGGGGTCAAGAAGATGTCGAGTATCTGTGGAATTCTGTGATCGAAGGAACAATTGACACCGTGGTGAGTGATACGTCTTCTATCACGAGAGCAATGAAAGAAGGCGGTCTATGGAGTTGCCAGCCTGGTTTCAGCAGCGTTGCTTTGATGTTTCCAGTTCTCATTACCGAAGGGTATCACAAAAGAGGCCTTCCCCTGCATAGAATTGCCGAACTGACTTCCTTCAATCCCGCAAGACATTACAACCTGTACCCGAAGAAGGGTACCATCACGGTTGGAAGTGATGCCGACCTGGTGGTCATCGATATCGATGAAGAGAGGGACGTAAACGCCGGGATGCTTCGTTCCGGCCAGGATTTTACACCTTATGAAGGTCTCCGATTTAAAGGATGGCCACAATATACAATTTTGAGGGGGAAGGTTGTCTTTGAAAAAGGCAAGTTCCTTGAGAAACCTGGATATGGCCGATACATCAAACGGCCGGTTGGTCTTCATTGCCAAGAAAATGACATAGCGCATGGAGCATAGCGCATAGCGTCACGTCAGAAACTAAGAGCTATTTCCAAAGAGAGGAGCAGACATTGATGGGACCCTCAGCATTCGACTTAAAGGGCAGGGTAGCGATTGTCTCTGGAGGAGGGACTGGCATCGGCAAGGCCATCGCCCACGGGCTTGCAGAAGCGGGTGCAAGTATTGTCCTTTGCGGCAGGCGCATCGAGAAGTGCGAAGAGGCCTGTAATGAGATTGGAGAGAAGACGGGTGCGAAGACCTTTGCTCATCGATGTGATACCGCGAGCAAGAATGAAGTGGAAGTTCTGGTGAAGGCGACCCTCATTCAATTCGGTCATATTGATATTCTTGTCAATAATGCTGGCGTGACGAGTACCTACCCTGTCCTGGACCTTCCCGAAGAGGAGTGGGACCGGGTGATCAATACCAATCTGAAAGGATATTTCCTCTGCAGTCAGATTGTCGGCCGTGTGATGGCTGAAAGACGAAGTGGTGTGATCATCAACATCGGTTCACAGCTCGGCGATGTTGCCCGACCCAATAAGGCGCACTACCTCAGCTCCAAAGGTGGCGTCAAGATGCTGACCAAGGCACTGGCCGTTGATCTGGCGGCCTTCGGGATTCGTGTCAATTGTCTGGCACCCGGCCCGGTTGAAACCGAAATGGCGGCTCCCCTCCTTTCAGATCCGGCCCTGCGAAATGAATTTCTCACTCACCTCCCTCTGGGCCGGCTCGGAGAGCCGAACGATGTTGCAGGGGCTGCCGTCTTTCTGGCCAGTGACGCCGCCTCCTGGGTCACGGGGATAACCCTGTACGTAGACGGTGGCTACCTGGCCATATGAGTAATATTGGACTGGAGGAAAGGATGGAGTTAGATTACATCATAAAAAATGGAAAGTTTGTTATTCCCCGTGAGGGGGTCACTGCGGGTTGTATAGGGATAAAAGATGAAAAGATTATGATGATTTCAAAAAACTTGGATTTTATGGCCTCAAAGGAGGTCATCGAGGCCAAGGGAAAATATGTATTTCCAGGAATCATTGAGCCTCATGTTCACTTCGGGCTCGGTTCGAAGCTGGACGAGGATTTTTTAACAGAAACGAGGTCGGCGGCCACGGGTGGGGTCAGTACCGTCATTACCTACTATCGACAGATAGAGCCCTATGAGAAGATTTTCGATGAGATTAAGAGGCTTGGGGAGGAGAGATCATGTATTGATTTTTCAATCCATCTGGGAATTTCATCAGAGGAACATATCCGCAGTGTACCAAAATATATAGATGACTTTGGAGTGACGTCCTTTAAGTTTTTGATGGCCTATAAGGGAGAGGATGCAAAGAAGATGGGTTCGGCTGAGATGACCGATGGTCTTCTTTATGATGCTCTTCTCATCTTGAAAGAGCGAAGAGGCGCTTTACCCTGTGTTCATGCTGAAAACATTGAGCTTATTTGGAACATCAGGAGGAGATTGATGGATCAAGGCCGATCAGATCCAGCGGCATGGTCGGACTCGCGACCCGACTTCACAGAGTCGGAATATGTTCGGCGTGCCCTTTTTCTGGCCGAACTCACTGGATGCCCAATCTATATAGTTCATTTGGGTTCTAAAAAGGCGCTGGAGGAGGTCAGGTCATTCCGAAAACATTACTCAAAAGTCTTCATAGAAACTTGTCCACCTTATCTCACCCACACCAAAGAGTCGATGACTGACAATCTTCTAAAAATTGCCCCTCCTGTTCATTCCCGAGAGGATAATGATGCCCTTTGGGACGGAATTAAAGACGGCTCTATTCAAACCGTAGGTTCAGACCATTTAGCTTTAAAAAGGAAAGGCAAGGGAGGGAGTATCTGGGATGCGAGCATGGGTGTATCGGGGGTGGCCACTCTCCTTCCTGTCTTATTAAGCGAAGGTTTTCACAAAAGAGGGATTCCCTTAGAAAGGATTGCAGAAGTAACATCTTATAACGCGGCGAAGATCTTTAATCTCTATCCCCAAAAAGGGAGCATTCAAATTGGATCCGATGCTGACCTGACCATTGTGGATTTGGAGAAGGAGAAGACAGTCACACATAATATGCTGAATTCTTCTTCGGATTTTTCGATTTACGAAAATTGGCATCTAAAAGGCTGGCCCATACTCACCATGGTAAGAGGAAATGTCGTGATGAAGGATGGGGAGGTTGTTGGCAAAAAGGGATTTGGAAAATACATTAGGAGAAATCCTGTTTGAATGTGTCTTAGGGAATCTTGTAAAAAATCCATTTAAGGAGGAGTCAGAGCATGTCTCAAAAACGCGAGGTAAAGGTGGCGGGGATTCAATTAAAATGCGTTGTTGGAAAGAAAGAGGAAATGGTCGATAATGCTATAGGTGTATTGGAAAAAGCAGGCGAAGAAGATATCCAGATAGCCTTATTGGGCGAACTTTTTTTTATGGAATATGACCGTTTTCTCCAGAGAGAATTTGAGAAGTATCAACCGATGTTCGAAATTGCAGAACCTATACCGGGCCCCACCATCAATAAAATATGCCAAATCGCAAGCAAGCATAAAATGTATATTATCGCACCGATTTTTGAAAAGGCAGGTCCTGGAGTTTATTATAACAGTGCCGCAGTGATTGATTCCGAGGGTAAAGTGATTGGAGTATCGAGGAAAAGACATATCCCGGCAGTCCAATCCTTAGAGAAACTCTATTTCAGGCCAGGCTCTGAATTTCCTGTTTATAGCGCACCTTTTGGTAAATTTGGAGTTGGAATCTGTTTTGATCGTCGTTTCCCAGAAACAGCTCGCATATTAGCTTTGAATGGGGCCGAGATCTATTTTAATCCTGTTGCCGCAGGGGGATATGTGAAGGAAACCTATGAGATGATCGCCAGAATGAGGGCGATTGATAATGCGATGTTTTCGGTTTTTGTCAATCGAGCAGGGTATGAAGGGAATACCTATTTTTTCGGTGACAGCATCATCTGTGATCCATGGGGTAAAATTATCGCTTCTGCAGGGGAGAAAGAAAACGAAATCGTCTCAGCTATAATCAACCTGGAAGATGTCGATAAGGCGAGGATTGAGTCAGGGGTTTTCAGAGATTTGAGACCGGATATCTATCATCGGATCACAGAGCCAACGATTTTCTAAAGGGCAGAGATCTTCATCTTTTTCCTTGACAGTTGATTGATGGCTAATGTATTAAAGATAAAAAATAATCGCTGTAACGAGGAGTAGTTTGTGACCCTTCCCGGTCTTCCTCTTCTCCTTCAGTCCATTGTCAGTGGAATCCTGATGGGAGGAGTGTATAGTCTAACCGCCATTGGCCTGACCTTGATCTTCGGGGTGATGAGGATCATCAATTTCGCCCACGGTTCTTTCATGATGCTCGGCATGTTCACCACGTACTGGCTCTTCATCCTTCTGGGTATCCATCCTTATCTCTCACTTCTCATCTCAATCCCGGTTCTTTTTGTTCTTGGGATTCTTGTTGAGCGTTTCCTGATCGCTCAGGTCCTGAATGCTCCCGAATACAACCAGCTTCTGCTTACCCTCGGAATCTCTCTGTTCATCGAAAATTTTGCTCTTTTCCTGTGGAGTCCAAACTTCAGAACCCTGGACATCGGGTACCTGAAGAAAGCGTCGACGGTCGGGACGGTGATGATCAGCTTTCCGAAGGTCATTGCCTTTCTGTTTGCGATCTTGCTCACGGGCCTCCTCTATTATTTCCTCAAGAACACGGACCTGGGAAAGGCCATCCGGGCGTCCTCGGAGGAGAAAGAGGGGGCCTTGACGGTGGGGATCAATTTGAAAAGGATTTACTATGTGGCTTTTGGAATTGGCACAGCCTGCGTGGGTGCAGCCGGCACACTCACCGCCACGTTCTTCTATGTGAATCCTCACGTAGGAGGAATTTTTGTTATTACCGCGTTTGTCGTCGTGGTTCTGGGGGGAATGGGGAACATCATTGGAGCGCTGGTAGGCGGTATTATCATCGGTTTGGCTGAATCGGTCGGGGCCGCCTTTTTGCCCGGACAGTTGAAGCAATTTATTATTTACTTCATCTTTATTCTTGTCCTGCTCTTCAAACCAGAGGGGCTTTTCGGGAGGTCCCGTGAGGAATAATACAGAGAAGACGATACAGATTCTGGTGACAATAGCCTCGGTGGTTTTCCTTCTCATCCTCCCCCGCTTCATCGGGGGTTACTTTCTGCATCTCATCACCATGATCTTCTTTTTTACCTACCTTGGAACGGCCTGGAATATTCTGGGAGGCTATGCGGGTCAATTCTCGTTCGGCCATGCGGCCTTCTTCGGCATGGGGGCTTTTACGTCCACGCTTCTCCAGATCCACCTGGGGGTGAATCCCTGGATAGGGATGTTTCTTGCAGGAATTGCAGGGCTGCTCTTGGGATTGTTCATCGGGTCCTTGAGTTTCAGATATGGGCTCCGGGGACCTTACTTTGCATTGGCCATGTTGGCCTTGGCAGAGATGCTCAGACTTGTCGCTGTGGAATGGATGGCCGTCAAATATCCTTTGGGCATCACGATTCCTCTCAAAGGGGATTCCCTCCTTTATTTCCAATTTACAAAGAAAATGCCCTATTACTACATCATGTTCGCCATGATGGTGATTTCCCTATACCTCACACGTCTCATTGAAAACAGAAGAATCGGTTCCTACTTCAAGGCCATTCGAGAGAACGAGAATGCTGCAGACGCCATTGGTGTCAACGTGTTTAAGTATAAACTGATCGCCATGGCCATCAGTGCTTTCCTTACGGCTGCCGGGGGGACCTTCTATGCCCAATACTATCTGACCATCGAGGAGGAATCCTCGTTCGGAACCAGTGTGTCGATTGAGGTGCTATTAGGTCCCATTATCGGAGGTGCGGGGACGGTCTTCGGACCTATGGTTGGAGCAGCCATTTTAGAAATTCTTTCGGAGGGGACGCGAAACTTTCTTGGGGGTTACAGTGGTGTGCATCTGATGGTCTATGGGGCTATCCTCGTCGTTGTCATCATTTTCCTTCCCAATGGAATCCTGGGAGGTTTGCAAACGGCATTTCGGAAGCTTTCGAAAGTATGGTAGAGGAAGAGGCTTATGGTGCTTTTGGAGGTCAAAGGTCTGACAAAAACGTTCGGCGGCCTCACGGCGGTCAATGATCTTTCCTTTGAATTGAAGAAAGGGGAGATTCTGGGCATTATTGGTCCCAATGGGGCAGGGAAGACCACGCTGTTCAATCTCATCACAGGGTTCTACCATCCCTCTGCCGGGACGGTTTTCTTTAAGGGTGAAAAAATCACAGGCCTTCGACCCTATCAGATCTGCAAACAGGGCCTCGCCCGGACCTTTCAGATCGCCCAGCCCTTTGCGAATCTGACTGTTTTGGAGAATGTGAAGATCGGTGCGTATAGCCGGATTCCGTCGAACAAGGAGGCTACCCAGGAGGCCCTTCGAATTCTGGAGACGGTGGGGCTTCACGGGAAGCGGGATGATCTTGCTTCGGCCCTGCCAGTCGGGCATCGGAAAAGCCTCGAGTTGGCCAAAGTGCTGGCGACCCGGCCCGAGGTGATTCTGCTGGATGAAGTGGTCGCCGGTTTGAACTCTAAAGAAGCCGATGATATGATCAACCACATCAACAAAATCCGGAAACAGGGGATCACCATCCTCCTGATTGAGCATGTGATGAAGGCGATTATGTCGCTTTCAAACCGAATCGTCGTCATTCACTATGGCCGGAAGATCGTGGAGGGGCTTCCGGAGGAAGTCTCGAAAGATACCAAGGTCATTGAGGCCTATCTTGGGGAGGAATATATTCTTGCTAAGAATCGAAGAGCTTAACGTCCGCTATGGCGATGTTCAGGTCCTTCATTCGGTGAGGCTGGAGGCCTATGATAAGGAAATTGTGACCATCGTCGGAGGCAATGGGGCGGGCAAGAGCACGCTTCTCAAGACCATTGCAGGGATCCTTCGGCCCAGTGCGGGGGCAATTTGGTTAGATGGCGAAAGGATCGATCAGTTCCCTTCCCATCGCATTGTAGACCAAGGTCTGGTACGGATCCCGGAAGGGAGGAAAGTATTTCCAACTATGTCCGTTCTGGAAAATCTGGAGTTAGGTTCGTATCTCCCAAAGGCGAAGGCAAAGCGGGCGGAAAGCCTCGAGAAAGTCTTCTCTCTCTTCCCGGTCTTAAGGGAACGTTCCCGGCAGACGGGCGGCACGCTCTCAGGCGGTGAGCAGCAGATGTTGGCGATCGGGCGGGGCCTCATGTCGCTTCCCCGTCTCTTGATGCTCGATGAGCCTTCCCTGGGACTCGCTCCGATTCTTGTTCGTGAGATCTTCCGCACGGTCCAGGAGATCAACCAAGAAGGAACAGCCATCCTTTTGGTTGAGCAGAACGTCTTTAGTGCATTGGATATGGCCAACAGAGGATATGTTCTTGAGAACGGGAGGATTGTCCTGCAGGGGGAATCCAAGGTTCTCTTGAGTGATGAATATATTAAGGAAGCTTATCTGGGCGTCTGAGTTTCTTGCCAATGCAAGGCGCCAATCCTGTTTCCTTTTCGCGAGAGCATGGAGCGAAAAGGCATAGGCATTTTTGAGAAATTCTGGTAAGATGGTGGCCACGAGATCCGTTCACATCGTTTTTGATGGATAATCGGAGAATTTCCCAGGGTCTAATACTTTTAATCTTTCACTTACGAAAGGAGGCATGCTATGGAAGGGGCAGAGAAAAAAGGTAAGAAAGATGGTATCAGCAGAAGGACGTTCTTGAAGGCGGCAGGGGTGACTGGCCTGGCGACAACGATTGGTTTTCCCGCAGTGGTCGGGAGAGCTCAACCCAAAGAAATTCTGATCGGGTCCGTCCATCCCATCACCGGCCCCACAGCCTATGACGGATTATCGATCGCGGACGGTTTTCTCCTGGCTATCGAGCATAAGAACACTGCGGGTGGAATCAAATCGTTGGGCGGTGCAAAGATGAAGGTTATTTTGATGGATACCGAGTCGAAGCCCAAAGTGGGTGAGTCAGCCACCGAAAAACTCATCCGGGATGGGTGCATTGCGATTGCCGGCGCCTACAACAGCCCCGTCACCATGGTGACCACACAGGTGGCAGAAAGAAATGGTATCCCCTTCCTCGTTACGATCTCCGTGGCGGATGAGATCCTGGAGCGAGGCTTCAAATTCACCTTCCGGGTGCAACCGGACTCCTCGAACATGGCGGAGTTGACTTGCAAATATACCCGTCAATTATCGGATCAGGTCAAGGTGCCCCTCAAAACCATCGCCAACTTACACATTAGTGGATTTGGGACCTCCATTTTCAACAAATTGCAAAAATTTGCACCCAAGTATGGTTTTGAGGTGATCGGGGGCGTCTCCTACGGTTTCGGTGTCTCGGACTTTACGACGGAGATCTCTAAGATTAGAGGGATGAATGCCGACGTGATTTTCGATACCGGGTACCTGGCCGACGGGATTTTGAAACTGAAGACGTATGCAGATCTGAAAGTGGAGCCCAAAGGAGGACTTATTGGCTGCGCGAATGGTGCATACAGTAACCCCATACTCATCAAGGAACTGGGAAAACTGACCGAGTTCATCATGGACGGCAACTACTATTACAATCCCCGAAGTGTTCTCACCAAACGGGTCATTGAGGATTTTGGAAAAAGATTTACGGATGTTCGATTTCAATCCCACTCAGTTCCTGCCTACGATGCTGGCTTGGTGCTCGTTGACGCATTGGAAAGAGCGGCGACGACCGATCCCAAGAAACTTCGTGATGCCATCGCCAGTACTTCACTGAAGGAACATGTTGCACCAGGTGGGGCGATTGAATTTGATGCCACGGGCCAGAACAAGAACGCCATGATCACCCTCCAGCAGATCCAGAAGAGGGAGATCAAGCTCGTACTGCCCGAGGAATACTCAGACGCGAAGCCAATCTACCCCATTCCACCCTGGAGCGCAAAGAATTGAGGATCAACTATCGTTTTCCAATTTTCCCCTAATCTCTCCCCTCCCCTCGTGGGAGGGGATTAAGGGGAGGGGGAAACACATCGGGGGTATTCACCCCCTTGGGCCCTCCCCAGTCGAGGGAGGGTTAGAGTAGGGTATCTTGAGTGTCTTCAATCAAAATCAACGTCTTCCTTCAATCCTTAATCGGAGCCCAAGGACATCTCTCTATAATTTCTTTTTGTTGGTCCTAAATCGAGGGTCAATCATCGATCTGAACGGTCTCCGTAGAAAATGAAGGCTCGGGAGGAACAAATGGTTAAAGCCATTTTGGGATATGATATCATGCCAGGCATGTCGGTTGAAGCGTATGAAAAATGGCTTAAGGAAATACATCTCCCGGATTTATCCAGGATTCCTGGCTTGAAGAAAGTTGTGTTCAATACGGTGAGAGGTATTGTAAGAGGGGAGACAACGTTTTACCGAATCGCTGAGCTTCATTATGAGAGCATGGAGACGTTTGAAAGGGCCAAGAAGTGGCGAGAAGAAAATCCTGTGTCAGAGGAAAGAAGCCCCAAGGGAAAAACGGATTTTAAATTCTATGTTGTTTGTGAAAGTGAGGAGTTTGATTTTCAATCGTCTCATGATGCATGACGACACAAAAAATGTCATGCTCGTGTGTACCCCCTCCGTGGCCCTATCCGGGTCTTTGGCACCGGTAGGGGCGTATAGCAATACGCCCTTACTCCTGCCTGGATTCAATAGCGCGGATTTATGTCGCTGTGTATAGGAATTCGTTTTGTGTAGGGGCGCAACATGTTGTGCCCTGTGGCATGGTTAACGGCTGCTCCGTTTGATACCTTTACGTTACGCCCATGCGCTTGCATTGGAAAGGATGAGGCCGGGATGGGTGTTGATCTGCTGATTGAAAACGGAATACTGGTCATCCCCGGGGTTGGCACCGTGAAGGGATGCCTGGCGATCCAGGCCGAAAAAATCGTCGGGATCTATGACTCTCCCCGGGCGATTGCGGCCAGGGAAACCATAGATGCCCGGGGCAACTTCATCCTTCCTGGTCTTGTGGACCCCCATGTCCACTATGGCCATAAGGGCAATCTGGAGGGCCATTTCCGGACGGAGACGGCCTCTGCAGCCATAGGGGGGATCACAACCGTCCTCCTTTTCTATCGCGATAACATTAATCCAGTAGGCCTATATGAGAATATCCCGCATGTGAAGGAGATCGGTGAGAAGAATTCGTCCATCGATTTTTCTTTTCGTCTCCTCCTCATCACCCGAAACCAGTTGAACAAGATCGGAAGATATGTCAAAGAGGACGGCATTTCATCGTTCAAGTTCTACATGGTCTACAAAGGCGAAGATGCGAAATCCATTGGTTTGATCGGAAATGAAACGGATGATGGTTTTCTGTGGGAGGCATTTTCCATCATCTCTCAGTTACCAGGGGGTGTGGCTTGTGTCCATGCGGAAAATAGTGAGATCATCCTCAGTCTCATCAAGAAGTATAAAGAGGCTGGCCGAGAAGGCCTGTCCGTGTGGTCTGAATGCAGGCCCAATTTCACTGAATCGGAGTGTATCAGGCGGGTTCTCACCTTTGCGGAGGCTTCGGATTGTCCTATTTATATCGTTCATCTCTCTACCCGGGATGGTCTGGAAGTAATCAGACAGTTTAGAACGAGGTATAAGAAGCTGTTTGTGGAAACCTGTCCCCACTACTTGACCTTTACGAAAGAATCTCCCTTTGGAAGTTTTGGGAAGGTGAATCCTCCCCTTCGAGATTCCGAAGATCGGGAGGCTCTCTGGAAAGGGATTGCCCAGGGGCTCATCGATACGGTTGGCTCCGATCACTGCCCCTTTACAAAAGAGGACAAACCAGAATCGATCTGGGAGGCCCGCACAGGATTTCCGGGAAGCGCAACGATTCTTCCAGTTCTGTTGAGCGAAGGCGTGCATAAAAAGAGGGTTTCTTTAGAGAAGGTCGCAGAACTGACCTCTTTGAACCCGGCCAGGATCTTTAATCTCTTTCCGAGAAAAGGAACGATTCAGGTCGGAAGCGATGCAGATCTTTGCATTGTTGATTTGAACCTGAGCAGGAAAGTGGAGCCAAAGCTCCTCCATTCGATCTCCGATTTTTCGGTCTACGATGGATGGACATTGAAGGGATGGCCTGTTTTGACAATGGTCCGGGGAAAAACCGTGATGAAAGACGGGGAAATTGTCGGCCCCCCTGGACATGGAAAATTTATCCCGAGCCTTGTATAAGATTCGCCTCCTCCCTTTGTAAAGGGAGGCTGGGAGGGATTTCGATCATTAGGATCTTGGGTTTTTCAATCTGCAATCTAAAATCTGCAATGGAAGGGGAAGGGTTATGGGTCGCTTATGGGAGGATCTCCTCACGGAGAGAGACAAGGCCGTCTTAAAGAAAGGGGGCTGGGGAAAGAGCCGGGGGCTGGGCACAAAGCCTTGCCTTATGATCATCGATCCTCAATACAACTACGTCGGAGACGACAAGCCCATTCTGGAGCAGCAGGACCAGTGGCCGACGGGTTGCGGGACGGAGGCTTGGGTGGGGGTCCGGAAGATCAGAGGGTTGATCGACCTCTGCCGGTCAAAAAAAGTACCCATCGTCTATACCCGTCAGGTGCAGAAGAGGACGCTGGCATTTGACGGTTTCACAAAAAAGGCCCAGAGGAAAGGCGACTCTTTTCTGGAAGGGCATAAGGGGACCCGGATCGTAGAGGAACTTGCTCCTCTGGAGGAAGATGTGATCGTTGACAAGAGCTATGGCTCAGGCTTTTATGGAACTCCGATGGTGAGCTATCTCAACGGTCTCAGGGTGGACAGTATTCTTATGACCGGAGGCACAACAAGCGGCTGTGTTCGGGCGACGGTAGTCGATGCGATCACACGGAATTACAATGTGGCGCTTATCGAGGATTGCGTTTTCGACCGTATCGAGACGTCTCATAAGATCGCCCTGTTCGACATGTGGATGAAGTACTGCGACGTGATTTCCCTGGAGGAAGCCCTGGAGTATTTGACAGTGACAGAGGTTAGAGATCAGAGATGAGAGGATCAGGTTTTTTCTGACTTCTGATCTCTGATGTTCTGGTATTTCAAGATCCATAGGGGCACACCGCCGCAGTGGGAAATGTGGTTTACGGACACGGACAGGTTATTCTTTAGATGATAGGAGGGAATCCATGCCATACGTGATAAACAATGGGGTCAAGATCTGGTATGATGTCGCTGGGGAGGGGGAGCCGCTTGTCCTTATCGGCGGAAGCAGTCTCGTTCGCCGGCAATGGGATTTTATGCTGCCGATCCTGAAAGACCATTTCAAGGTGATCCTGTATGACCAGAGGGGTGCCGGTCTCTCGGATCGACCTCCTGCAGGTATCACGGTTGAGCAGTGGGCCGACGATCTGAAGCTGATTCTCGATGAACTCGGAATCAAGAAGACTCACATTTTCGGTACATCGAATGGTTCCTTCGTCGTCATCCATTTCGCAGCCAAGTATCCCGAAAGAACGGCTGCCATTGTTCATTACGGTATGTACAAGTTGAAAGACCAGGCAGCGAAGATAGCCAGAATCGGGTATAAAATCATTGATGAATTCGGAACGGGCCGGATGGGCTGCTACTACCTCGTCAGGCTCTATGGTATGCCTGCCGAATTTGAAGACTGGGAGGTAAAGAGGTTTGAAGAAAACATCTCTCCTGAACCCTGGAAGGCCATGCACGAGGCCCTTAAGGCCGACTTAATCGAGGATCTCAAGAAGATTAAGGCGCCCCAGTTGCTCCTGGTGGGAGATAGCGGCTCGTTAAGCAAAGACTCCGATTACGGCTCCGGCTGGAGGGAGGTTCAACGACTATGCCCAAATGTTGAGGTAGCTATTATAAACAATGCCGAAGGAACGTACTGTGTCGTCACTCACCCTGCTGAGGTTTCAAAAGTCGTAATTAATTTTCTCAATCGCCATAGGATCAGTAGTGGTTAAATTTCTGTTACAGCAGAAAAAGACTAAGCGATTTTTTCAGCTACGGCTCGAGCCATTTCTGTGGTGCTCGCTGATCCACCTATATCATAAGTCCTGACCTTTCCTTCATAGATCACCTGTCTCACTGCCTTTTCTAAGGTTTTGGATCGATCCAGTTCTCCCAACCAATCCAACATCAGAACCATGGCATTGATCATGGCCAAGGGATTCACCTTGCCCAATCGAGCATATTTGGGGGCTGATCCATGAGTGGGCTCAAAGATCGCATAATGATCACCAATATTTCCACTCGCGGAGAAACCCAATCCACCAATCAATTGAGCAGCTAAATCTGAAAGGATGTCCCCAAAGAGATTCTCAGCCACCAACACATCATACTGTTCTGGAGTTTTCACTAACCACATGGCCAAGGCATCCACGTTTACTACATCAAAGATGATCTCTGGATAAGCTTGGGCCACCTCTTGTGCTTCTCTAATCATCAATCCTCCTGTCTCACGCAGAACATTTGCTTTCTCAACCAATGTCACTCTTTTTCTACCGAATTGTTTAGCATATTCAAATGCCTTTTTTACGATTCGATGGCAACCTCTCTTTGTCATCAAGCGAAGGGATACAGCTATCTCTCCGTCACTTGCAAAAGAAAAACGCTTCATAGCGGGGTGGTGAATTTCTAAAATCCTTCTCACTTCTGAAGGAAGTGGATGGAATTCCACTCCTGCATAAAGGCCTTCTGTGTTCTCTCGAAAAATGACTAAGAGCTTATCCGTAAATAATTATTGACAATCATGTTCGTTCATGGTAATGACATGGCATGAGCGCCATCAAATCGTGGACTGTATCTGACGAGTTATGGAGCCGTGTTAAACCTCTCATACCAA
>Ga0315274_10001266_pt1 | contig 38896 bp, 33 predicted proteins | sample YL17G02_20_MG_FD_203700 | JGI IMG/M metagenome (GOLD analysis project Ga0315274, IMG submission 203700) | Sediment microbial communities from Yellowstone Lake, YNP, Wyoming, USA - YL17G02_20 | ecosystem: Environmental > Aquatic > Freshwater > Lake > Sediment | place: USA: Wyoming | collected...
GGGAACGCCCGAGCCCCACTGCCCGTATTTCGCCACCAGATTGGCGATGACCTCTAGGGCCTCGCGGGCCGTCTTGCCCCGCTCCAGGCCCAGCCTCAGCAGGTCCATGCCCAACAATCCCCGAGCTGGCGCCTGGCCTGCCTTGCAGGCGGCCGCTGCACTGGTGAAGGTCTTGGTGAAGATAGCCTCGTTGCCGATGGCCACACCGAACTCATTCATCCCTTCCTCATAGCCCCAGCACCAATAGGGGGAGGAGCCGATGGTGGCATAGGTCACCGGGATCTGAGGAATCTCAATATACTCTAACTTCAGGGACTCGCCCGAGGCATGGTTTGCCCTGGGGTTGATCATGAGGGGCTGGCAGTCATAGATGGGACGATCGCTGTTTTTCCCTAAGATGGTCGTCCCGGTGGTGGTGGCATCAGGAAGGGCCACCATGGTGTCGCAGGCGTAGATCGCCCGCTCCATCCCCACGAACACGGGGATGAGAAGCACAGCGCAGAGGATCATCAGAGCCTTTCTCATCTCAATCCTCCTTTAGCGATACAGTTGACATCCAGCAGGAAGAACTCGTGTCAAGGTACCTCAACCACCCCCTTCCCCACGGAGTTGGATTCACCGCACAGCTCGGTCCGTTTGGTCTTGGTTGTTCGGCCTTTCCTCCGTCCAGCCCACCTCAGCACGAGCAATTTTCCTTCCGGGAACAAAAATAATATCCCCTCTTGCTCCCCTGGTGTCAAGGAAAATCTACTACTCCTCTCCCCCGCAGAGGTCCAATAAAAAAAGGGCGGAGGGGAATTCCCCTCCGCCCTTTCATCAGCCGGTCTGCTCGATTACTGGATCGGAAGTGGGACGCCCTTCTTCGAGCTCCAATCCTTCAAATAGTCGGTGAAGACATACTTGATCCCCACCGTCTCCAGTTGCACGGGCAATACCTCGTTCAGCATCTTGTACTCTTTTTCGATCCGGCTGCAGTTCTCATCGATATACTTCTGCAGCAGGGCCACCGCCGCCCCTTGCTGGTCCTTCTTCACCAGATCCAGGGCCTGTGACTCATAGGGACTCTGGCGCTGCAGGATCCACTTCTCGGTCTCATCGAAGACCCCGCGCACCGCCGGATTGAGCGCCTGATAATTCAAGTCGCACAGGAGCTTCACCCGGTTGGCCCACCACCAGGGCGAATCAGCAGAATAGGTGCTGGTGCCTTCGCCATAGTTGGCCGGGACCTTCGGTCCGTGGAAGTAGAAGGGCTTGAACACATTGTCACACGGGTTGGAGAAGCTCGCCCAGTAGACCTGACGCAGCAAGGGCGGCATCCAGGCCCGCAGGTGACACACCTCAGAGGCCGCAGAGTGGTAACCCGACTTGGGGTTATCGTGCAGGCACAAGGTGGCCCAGAAGGTCTCCGAGGCACCCCAACGCGGCCCGACCACGGTTCCCTCATGGTGGTTCCGGGTGAACTTCATCATGGCGGCGGGGTCGATCTTTCCGCTCGACCCCTGGCACAGGGTAAAGGACTCGTTGCGACGGATCTGCATCGCCCCTGGATCAGGGGATTCCTTCTTCCAGTAGTCGCCATAGTCGCGGGCGAAGTTGAAGTCCGCCGCCGACTTCGTCCAACCCATGTCGATGGCGTGCTGCACTAAATTCGGATGGGCCTCATCCCAATCGGACTCGATGGAATAGATATTGGAGATGGACCAGACGCCGTTCTTGACCTTCTTGGCCACCCAGTATCGGCCGGCGGTCTCCAATACCCAGGCCTCCTTGGGGTCGGCAATGATAAAGGTGTTGTGATAATTGGCCTTGCCCCATTCTCCCGGGTACTCACAATCCCCCGACTGCCCATACTTCTCGAGCAGGCCGATGATCACATGCATCGACTCGTAGGCAGTCTTGCTCCGCTCCAGCCCCAGCCGCAGCAGGTCCATGCCCAACAAGCCATCGCCCCACTGATAGGGCTCCTTCGACCACACCGCTTCGTTGCCGATCGCCACGCCATACTCGTTCATGCCGTGCTCATAGCCGAAGGTCCACCAGATCTTCGAGCCGAAGTGCTCATAGGTCACCGGAATCTGGGGGATCTGAATGTAGGTGCACTTCACCTGCTCGCCCGCGGCGTGGCTCGCCCGGGGGATATGCACCAGAGGCTGCGCCTCCATGGGAGGCCGGTCGCTGTTCTTGGTCAGGATAATCGATCCGTCCGAGGTGGCATCCTGGACCGCTACCCAGGTATCGCAGGGCGAAGCGAGGCCGGGGAAGCCGACAAATACTATCAGCAAGGCCAGAGAAAGCAATCCACTCAGGGTCTTACCCCTCTTGCTTAACATCCTATCTCCTTTGAGAGATTTGTTTGAATCGAAGGATCTTGAAACCAAGTTCACCCATTCTTTTGCCTGGCTTGCCCAACCCCTTCCTTTCGGTGGGGCCTAATCTCCTCTTGGGTCCCCCGTGAAGCATCTCTTGTGATCGGAAGACCTCTGGAAGGTCAAGGCCACCGGCCGCACCACTTAAACTCCTCACCCAAAACAACGCGGTTTCCGGATCCTCGATTCGTCTCCAGAGAACCGCGTTATCGACCCTTGGTGCGGACTCCCAAAACTGAGCTTCTAACCCAATCAGATCTTGGCGCTGCAACATTCAGCAGCAGATGCCGGCTGGTCCTCAATGGGACCAATCCGCACCAACACGATATACCCGCCCCCCATGGCTGTCAAGGGGATTTGAGATGATGCCGCGCTCAGCCGCGTGGCTCAGGCCTGGGATGGTATTGGGCTGACCGCGCTTACCAGGAGTATGCGGGGAGGTGGGTTGTGCGGAGGAGATCCTTCGAGGTTGGAGGAACCTGTCCAGAGATCCTTGATCTGCCTCTATCACCACATCGGCGTCCTGGGTGGCGCGAGGCACGCCATACAAATTACTGGCAAAGGAGCCGGTGATCATATAGGATATCCCGCATTCGTCCAGTCGTGAAACTGCAAGCTACGACGCCTCTTCGGGAATCATGGCAGGATATCCCGTCCCTCGGGGTAGGCTGCGAAGAACAGCTTTTCGCGCAGCATCAGCCGAGCCACTGCCAGCACGATCTGCCTCTCATCGTATTTCGGATGCTGCCGGCGTACCCCTTCCACCAAAGGCTTTCGACAGGTTGGGGAAAGCGCAATGGCGGCCTGCAAGCGTTTCTCGGGACCCATGCTTCTGAAAATCTCCACTTGCACCTGCTCTGCTTCGAATGTTGTGTCAGGCGGTCTCACGTTACTCTTTATGCCAGGAATGTCCCCATTCGCCTCAACAGACCCTGAACCACCTCTCGTCAGGACGGAGTTTTATCCTTTTTCCGGACGTGCCTGACCTTCCGACTCGCCCCTCGTTCCTTCTAGGACAGGCTGGATGCCTCCTGGACAGAGGCCGGCTGCAAGGGCTATATTCCAGGCCTCGCCAGGTTCTTGAAATGCCCAGCAAGCGCATTCCGCGCCACCTCCTACGCCTGCCCTCTTTTCGAGGTGACACTGGCCTTCGTTGACCCGGTAGAAATCCCGCCATCCACGAGCAGGGTATGGCCGGTCATATAAGCACTGGCATCCGATGCCAGGAAAACGATGGCTCCGTCCAGGTCATTGGGCTGCCCAGGGCGTTTCAAGGGGATTCGGTCAATAATGTACTCCACCCATTCTTTGTTCTCATAGAGCACCTTGGTCTGCTCGGTCTTGAACCATCCAGGAGCCAGACAGTTAACGGTGATGCCGTAAGGACCCCAGTCATCCGCCAAGCTCATGGTCATCTGCTTGACGCCTCCGCGGCTGGCGCAATAGGGGGTGATGTTCGCATAGCCGAAGATGGTGGTTACTGAGCCGATGTTGATGATGCGCCCATAACGGCGCGAGATCATCCTCTTGGCCACTGCCTGAGCGACGAAGAAACTCCCGCGGAGATTGGTGTCCACTACCAGATTCCAGTCGTCCCAGGTCAGATCCACAGCCGGTTTGCGGACATTGCAGCCCGCGTTGTTCACCAGGATGTCGATCTTGCCGTAGTATTGATGGGCAGCCTCGACCATACGCTGGATGCTGTCATAGTCGCGGACCTCCAGCTCAAGGGGGAGCGCCTTGCGTCCCAGACTGTCAATCTCCTTCTTGAACCCCTGGAGGGAATCGAGCTTCCGGCTGGTGATCACCAAATCCGCTCCGGCTCGAGCCAGGGCGCGGGCGAAGTGCTGGCCCAGCCCCCGGCTGGCCCCCGTAACCACTGCCACTTTCCCCGTGAGGTCGAACAATGACTGGCTCATGTCCTCTCCTTAAGGTTGCAGAATCACTTTCATGAAACTCCCTTCCTTGTGGTACAAGCGGTGAAACCAGCTCGGACCCTCGGAAAGAGGGGCCCTGGCGCTGATCAGAGGCTCTACCTGAATGGCCCCGCGGGCGAGGAGATCAATGCAAGTCGGATACTCACCTGCAGACGAACAGGAGCCAAGCACCTCGATCTCGCGCGTCACCACCGATTGAAGCGGCAATTCCACCGTCGGAGAGATGTTGCCCACCAGGGCCAGCGCACCGCCCTTGCGAACGCTGGCCAGAGCCGTCTTCATCGGATCGGTGGCTCCCACCACCTCCATGCCGATATCGGCTCCCCGCCCGCCGGTCGCCTCACGAACCCGGGCAGAGACATCACACGCTTTCGGATTCAGGACTTCGTCCGCACCCAGTTGTGCGGCCAGCTTCAGCCTCGCATCGTCGACATCCACGGCAAAGACCCGCATGCAGCCCGCCAGGCGCAGGGCCTGAATAACCAGCAATCCAATCATCCCGCTGCCCACCACTACGGCCGTCTCGCCCAGCTTTACCGGTCTCAGCCCCACGGCGTGGACGGCTATGGATAAGGCCTCGATCATGGCGGCGTGCTCAAAAGGAAGGGAATCCGGGATGGGATAGACGATGTGTTGCGGCACGGCGATGTGTTCCGCAAAAGCCCCATGCCGGCGATACTCTCCGCAGGAAACGCCGAGCACCCGGCGATTGTCACACAGATTGACCCTGCCGCGCCGGCAATAGAAGCAGTGACCGCAGTAGACCGTCGAATCGAAGGTCACTCGATCACCTTCGCCAATATCTTTTACTTCCGAGCCGATCTCCGCCACTACCCCCGCGGCCTCATGCCCCATCACCAAAGGAGGGATGCGACGTCCCGTGCTGCCGTCGAATCCATGGATGTCGCTTCCACAGATGCCGCAAGCCTTCACCCGGATCAGCACTTCGTCCGGGTTGATCGCGGGCTTGGGCATATCCACTAACTCCATCTCCATGTACTGTTTGAGCAACAATGCTTTCATGGGTTCTCTCTCCAGTTCGGTTGTTGTACCGCTCCTCTCCCTCCGCCTGCTCGAAGTTCAAATGCTATTTACTCTGCCCGGTTTTTGCTGTCAATTGCTTTTTTGACCGGGCGCCATCGGTTCCGAGACATTCTTCGAAACGCAGAGGGAGGCCAGGCAGAACTCAAAGCCTTGCAGCGGGGTGGGTTGCTCTTACACCAAAACGGGGGGAGGCGCTATGGGCTGGCGCCCATGAGGAGAACGGCGGAAGGAGGAGGCAGCGAGAGCCCTTGCTGACTGCGAAGACAGACGGAAAACGCAGGCCAGACGAGGAATTCACCGACAGAGGACAAAGCCAATATCAGGCCGTGACCGGAGCAAAGAAGAGGAAAAGGAAATGTGATAAAGCAAGACCTCGCGGTTGTGCATGCCGCTCTTTTTGTCCTAAATGACTTATGAAGATGTGACCCTACTGACCCTACTGACCCCGAAACCTGGCTGGTGCCCAAAAGGCACGACTGCTGCTTTACCCACATCGCCAAGGAGGAGACGGTGAACCTGGCGCGGGTTCTCAAGACAATCCTGACGGCCCTCTCGCAGACCCTGGGGGACCCGGCCTACAACTTCCTCCTCCACATCGCCCCGAATGCTCCGATGAACGGGGAGGAGCCCGGATGGATAGAGGAGGCCTTCCATTGGCACCTGGAGATTATGCCCCGCCCGATCCGGGTTGCGGGGTTTGAATGGGGCTCGGGCTATTCCAATCCCAACCCCCCTGAAGAATCGGCCAGCAAGCTTCGGGAAGCTCTGGCCTGATGCCCATCCCTCGTCTCCAGTTCAGGCCCTGACCGCCTTGAATCTTCCATTCATCTTGGCCAGCGTGAATTCTACTCCGCAGATCGGGCAGGTGATCAGGTCTCCCTCCTTCGCCTTTTCTTTTAGCTGGACATTCAGTTTACAGACAGGGCACAATACCTCCAACCCGCTGCTCATCCAGTAGTAGAAATCGAAGACGCGCATCAGGAGCTTCTTATCCACCTGGGAGATCTCCGCCCGATTCAGGATCAAGTCTTCGATGGGGCTGGCCTCGCTGATGCTGCCCAGAAGGAGGGCACCCACCACCCGATTTTCCTTCAGCACCAGTTTCTTATAGATCCCCATCTCGGGATAATCCCCGGTCATCCCCTTAAATCCGGGAGCCTGAGGATTTCCCTCCCCCAGCGATAAGAAGTCCAGGCCGTAGATTTGAATAGAGAGAGAGCGAATTCGCCCGCTATAGGTCAAGTCGTTGCCGGCCATATTGGCTCCGGCAATCGCTCCTTGTTCCCAGGCACTTTGCCATCCGAAATGGAGCACGGACTCCCCCCTGTACGCATCGAAGACCTGTGCCGCATCTCCCGCAGCAAAGATATTGGGAAAATTGGTGCGTAGATGATCATCCGTCAGGATTCCCTTGCCCAATTTGATTTTGCTATCCGCCAAGAATTCGACATCGGGGCGGAAATCTATCCCTACTCCCACCATCTGACCCAGGATCAATCGATCCTTCGAAGTCATCACTCCCTGGACCCTACCATTGGAAGCCCAGACCTCTTTGACTTCCTCTCCGGGCAAGATCTCGATTCCTTTGGACTTCAGATGGGAGATCACTAAGCCCGAGGCCACCTCATCCAGCATCTCTGGCCAGAAGTGTTCCCCTCTCAACAGATAGGAAACCTTCAGTCCCCTCTCCCGGAGGCCGCGCGCCATCTCCAGGCCGAAGAGTCCCTCCCCCACGACGAGGGCCTTCTGCGATTTGGCAGCGGCTCTGCTAATCTCCTTGGCATCGTCCAGGGTCCTGAGGGTAAAGATGCCGCTCGATTGGCTTCCCGCCCATGGTGGCAGCTGAAAGCGGCATCCGGGAGCCAGGAGTAATCGATCGTAATCGACCTTCTTTCCATCCTCTAAGATGACCTGCTGTTTCTTGGGAACGACCGCTTTGGCTCTCTTTCCCAGGATAGCGGTGATCTTCTGTTTCTCATAGAAGTCCTTGCCTCGAGCCCAAAGTGAGGCCTCCTTCGCTAAGCCTCCGATATAGTCGGCCAACTGAGGTCGGTAATAGAAAGGATAGGGCTCATCCGAGAGGATGGTTACCTTGGCATTCCTATCGCTATTCCGAATCACCTCTGCTGCCCGAAGACCCGCCACACCATTTCCCACGACCACATAATTTGTCATCTCTTGCTCCTTACAGATGGGTTATGGTTCTGAATACTCTCTCATTGTCTATCTTGCGCTATGGCCTCTTCTTTTTCCTCGACTCGTTCTCAAAGGGGAAGGCTTCACGAAGCAGCTGATCTAAGGCCATCAATGAATCGAGACCTCATGGGGCCAAGACGGTTTAAGCCTCAAAATACCCAAAGATCGTCCTCTTGTCAATATGAGGTGGTACGAGATTTATATTGTAAACGGAAATGGGTGGCACTTTCTCCGTCCCGTGGTAGAACCCCTGGACAGCTGAACGATGAGAGAAAGGAGGTCCACCCCTGTCTGTTTACAATAACAGATCCAAACATTGACTCCCACTGGCGAGTTTGATGAAGGTAACATGGGTTTTGAAACATGCAACAGCTTCCCACAAATACAAAAGGCACCGTGATCTCGAAATAAGATCCTTCCGGTGCCCATCACCTGCTCTCCTGCCGAAAGAGGGGTTCAAATCCACGTCTCGGAGCGGCCATGCCATTCGCTCACTTCCCTCTTGCAAATCTTTCCGCTATTGTGTTTTTATTGCGGTGCCCAAATTGTGCCCGTGGCACCTAAAAAACTCTAATTCAGCCTAACATCATCCAACCCGTTTGGGAAGAAAAAAATAGAGCAAAGTCAACTACTTATTGGGCTTCATTGGATCGAGGCGAATCACCGGTCTCGGGCTTAAGGTCCTCTTCTGCCAAGGCCTCCCAGCCTCTGTCCAGGAGCAGGACCTTCACCTTTTGTCCTGCTTTGAGCAGGGAGACCTCTTCGGGAACTACCGCCAGACCATGGGCGCTACTCACGGAGGTAAGAATTCCTGAACCCTGATCCCCGGTGAGTCTCGCATACACCTCCCCCTCCTTTCGCTCCAGAATGACCCGGACGAAATGGGTCCGTCCCGGTTTCTTGACCACATCCTGATCGAGGATAGCCTGAATTGAGGGGCGAAAGAGATGGGAATGGCCGCCCATCTTCAGCAAAGCCGGCCGCGCGAAGAGCTCAAAACAGACCATGGAGGAGACCGGATTGCCGGGGAGTCCAAAAAAGGGCTTTCCCAGCACGATCCCAAAAGCGGTGGGCATCCCCGGTCGAATCGCCACCCGCCAGAACTTCACCTCCCCCTCCATCTCCTTCAGGGCCCCCTTCACCAGATCGTAATCGCCCATGGAGACCCCGCCCGAGGTAATCAAGAGGTCGGCGCTACATCCCTCTTCCAGCTTCTGGCGCAACATCCCCAGATCATCTCTGCCGATCCCTAGGTCAATGGGAATCGCCCCGCATTGCCTCACCTGGGAGGTTAGGGTATAGGTGTTACTGCTGATGATCTGCCCGGGCCGGATGGGCTCCCCCACCTCCACCAATTCATCCCCGGTGGCCAGGACCGCCACCCGCGGTCTGCGATACACAAATACCGTTCCCCGATTCAGGGAGGCGAGGACCCCTATTTCTGCTGGTCCCAAGGCCGTCCCAGGCGAGAAGACCTTCACCCCTGCCTTCAAATCTTCCCCCCTGTGCCGAATATTTGCACCCGACTTGATTTCTCGAAAGATGCGCACGGCTTCCCCATCTCTTTCCGTATCCTCCACCATGACTACTACCTCCGCTCCTGCCGGAATGGGAGCGCCGGTCATGATGCGGATGGCTTCTCCTGCCTTCAGGGATCTGGCGGAAACCCTCCCTGCGGGCAGATCTTCAATCACCCGAAGGAGAACCGGGTGATCGGGGCAGGCCCCCTTGACCTCCGATGCCTGCACAGCATAGCCATCCATGGCGGAGTTATCCCAAGGGGGGATATCCAATCCGGAGATGACCTCCTCTCCCAAAACTCGACCCAGAGCACAGAGGAGGGAAACCTTCTCCAAGCCCAAGACCTCAATATGTTCCAGGATGATCCTCCGGGCCTCCTCGACCGACAGCATTCCAATCCTCCTTCTATCGAAACCTCTTACCCTTCGAGAGACGACGAGGAACTCGTTTCCATGAGGTCGAAAGGAGGGCCCTGGCCTCCGGCGCATCGGCCTCTGCCACCATGATCTTCACCTCTCCCAGTCCGTCCATGCTGAAGGGGTGCACGGCGTGAACCACCCGGGAGCGCAAGATGCAATGAACCCCCTGGCTCTCCAGCAGACCCTTGATTACCAGGGCCTCCTCATCATTGGCCGCCCGATGAACCTCTATCAGTCTCAGGTCGTTCCCTTCTTCCCTCTGGTTTGGCCCCTTCTCTCTATCTTGCTTCCTCAACGTTTCATGACCTCTGCAAGGGGTGATTCTCGACTGGAAAGAAATTGAAGTAGCTCCCGGCAGGCTGCGGGCTGCGTTCATCATTCAGATTCATATTCTGACCGAAGCGATCAGCACCAAGTGGTCTCGCCGGGGGTACCAGGTGATAAGGATCAACCGGGTCTGCCAGACTGCTGAAACTGGCGATAGACTTCTATGGCCGCTGGAAACGGAGAAAGGGCGCGCTCGAATATCCCCAGACTGTAGGCAATCGTCAGGCCATAATTGGTGATCGGCACCCCGGCCTTCCGGCAGCGTATGATCCTAGAGATCGTCTCACGCCGGTTCCACATGCAAGCCCCACAGTGCACTACCAGTTGGTAAGAGCTCAGGTCTTGCGGGAAGTCGTGGCCGCCCACCTTGTCGAACTCCAGCTTTCCCCCGATGTACTGACTGAGCCAGCGGGGAATCTTCACCGTCCCAATGTCATCCCCAATGGGATGATGGGTGCAGGCCTCTGCAATCAGGATTCGGTCGCCGGGACCAAGTTTCTCAATCGCCACCGCCCCCCGGACAAGTTCGTTCAGGTCCCCCTTGTAGCGCGCGAACAGAATGGAGAACGAGGTGAGGGGGATTTCTCGGGGTATATCCCCGGCCACCTTCAAGAATCCCTGCGAATCGGTAACGACCAGTGCTGGAGGGCGATTGAGTCGATCGAGGGCATCGCGCAGCTCGCGTTCTTTGACCACCATGCAGTAGGCGTCGGTGTCGAGAATATCCCGAATACACTGCACTTGCGGCAGGATCAGCCGCCCCTTGGGGGCCTCAAGATCGATGGGCACAACCAGCACGACCAGTTCACCGGCAGGAACCAGGTCACCGAGGATCGAGGGAGCATTAATGAATTCCTCGGGGGCGGTGCGGATGAGCGCCTCGCGGAGGTCGAAGAGGCCCTCGCCGTGGCAGGCCACCGTCTGAACATATCGAATACTGCGGGATTGAAGCTGCTCGATCCGTTGGGGATCAGGCCTGGCCAGGTCCACCTTGTTGAATACCACGATCGGAGGGATCTTCCGGTCCAGAAGTTCGTTGAGAATGCTTTCCTCGAACTCGCCCCATAGTCCGGATTCGGCCACTACGATGCCCACGTCGGCGCGGTCGAAAATCTGCCGCGTCCGCTGAACGCGCATCTCGCCCAAGGCGCCGACATCGTCAATACCCGCGGTATCAATGAACAGTACTGGTCCAATCGGAAGCAACTCCATCGGTTTTTCCACCGGGTCGGTGGTAGTTCCGGCCACCTCGGACACGATGGAGACGACCTGACGAGTGAGCGCATTTAGCAGCGATGATTTGCCGACGTTTCGCCTGCCGAACAGGGCGATGTGCAACCTGAACCCTTTGGGTGTATCTCTCAAGAATAACCCCGCTTCCGTGGATGTCCCAGTCGGGTGACGCTTTCCGGGGAGACGAGGGCATCGAACTGCTCACCGGTGAGCATTCCACGTTCAATGACCATCTGGCGAATGCTCTTGCCCTTGGCGGATGCGGCCACGACGATTTCCTGTGCGGCCTGGTACCCAAGCATCGGCCGGGACCTGGAACTCGCCCAGCAAATCCCTCTCGGTTCGATATTGGCTCATGTGCAGCACCAGTTAAGCTAAACGGTCACCTGGGCAGAGGGCGAGCGAGGTGAATGCCTTTCTACTAATAGCAAAAATCCCTTTCCTCGGTCTCCCTGATCCGACTTAGCTGCTGGAGCAGACTCACCTTCATCGGCCCATCTTTCAACTTGGCGATCTCATTCCCGATCACCTTCTCTCCGGCCGCGCGGGTCTCCGGCGAGGCATAATCCACTAAATACTCCATCAGCGTGGTCAGGGCATTAGGAGTGCAGAAGTTCTTGATGAATCCAGGGATAGAGAATTCCATGAAGTGCTCACCGGTGCGTCCCAGGCGATAGCAAGAGGTGCAGAAGCTCGGAATATAACCGTCCCCCAACAGCTCTCGAATGACTTGGTCCAGAGAGCGGAGGTCACCGAGGGCGAACTGTTCTCTTTCCATAATCTGTGCGTCGCCGACTTCGGTGTATCCCCCAATCTCGATCCGGCTGCCCGCGTCGATCTGGGAGACCCCGAAGGCCATTACCTCCCTGCGAAGCGCCGGGCTTTCTCTCGCCGTAAGGATCAATCCGGTATAGGGAACAGCAAGGCGCAACGCGGCGATGATCCGCATAAAGTCATAATCGTTCGCCAAGAACTGCCAGTCGAACTTCACGCCGCAAGCCGGTTGAAGCCGTGGAAAGCTGATGGTGTGGGGACCAATGCCGAAGCGCTGCTGCAAGTTCAGGGCGTGGGAAACCAGGCCGAGGACCTCGAACCGCCAGTCGTACAAGCCGAAGAGGGCACCAATGCCCACATCATCGCAGCCGGCCTCAATAGCCCTACCCAGGCCATCCAGCCGGTAGAGGTAGTCGCCCTTGCGCGTGTTCTTCGGGTGCATCCGCCTATAGGTCTCGTGGTGGTAGGATTCCTGGAAAATCTGATAGGTACCAATGCCCGCTTTCTTCACCTTGCGATAGCCTTCGTGGTCCAGCGGAGCAGCATTAATATTCACCCGGCGAATCTCCCCGCGACCAACCTTCGTCTCATATGCAATTTGGGCGCAGCGGGCAATGAAGTCGGCGTCATAATCCGGATGTTCGCCGAAGACGAGAATGAGCCGCTTGTGGCCCTTGCTCTCGAGGGCCTCGACCTGTATACGAATCTCCGCCTCCGAAAGTGTGCGGCGGAGTGCCTGCGGATTGGATCGCCGGAACCCGCAATAGGCACAGTCATTGAGGCAATGGTTACCGATGTAAAGAGGAGCGAAAAGCACGATGCGGTTTCCATAGACATCCCGCTTGAGTTTCCGGGCGGCCTCAAAGGTCTCTTCCACCATATCTGGGTCTTCGATGGTGACGAGCACGGCCGTCTCCTCCACGCTGAGCGCCTCCTTGGCTAAACTCTTGGCGACGATGTTGCGAAGGTGCGCGGCGTCTGGCCGAGAGTTCGCCAGCAGCTTCGCCAGGTAACCATCGTCTATGAAATCAGTTGCCCCTTGGCTCAAAGCTGGGGCTGGCAAGGCAGACACGGCGTGTCCTCCACTAAGTCTTCCAACTTCCTCTCAGCACGCTTAATGCGTCGGCTCCGATTGGGAGAATCTCCCCGCCCGCTACCGACCGTTCTCCCGAGGGAGATGATCCGGCGCTTGACACAGGCATCGCAGTCGGCGGCCGTCTCAAAGATACATGCCTTGGCGGGGTAAATCTCATAACTCACCCGGTACTGAGGTGGGGTCAAATTGGGCATAACCACGTTCGCTCCCCGCACGAGACCCAGCTCCCGACCTTCTTCCCGATTCAGGGTAGCAAGGGCGGTAGTACTGGGAATGTTGGCCCCCGGGCAGGCCAGCCTCGCCAGGGCTACGACCTTATAGGTCATGAGCTCGGAATTGGGAACCTGTTTATCCTGCGGCGCGCCGAGCTTAATCGCGGCCTGTCCCAGCGGCGTCCGCGGGTGAGGGATGTAGGGTCCTACCCCTATCATATCCAGATAGAGGACCTCAAATAGCCAGATATCGTGGGCCAGGCTTTCGTAGGTCTGTTCCGGGATCCCGATCATCACCCCGCTTCCCACCTCGTAGCCGAGCTCTGCCAGCCGACGCAGAATGGCGATCCGGTCCGACCACCTGCCCGGCAGTGAAGGGTGTATCTTCTCATATAGCTGCAAGTCGGAGGTTTCAAACCTCAGCAGGTATCGATCCGCCCCGGCCTCGCGCCACGCAATCAGATCGGTATCCGGACGTTCGCCGAGGCTGAGGGTCACTGCGAGAGGCGTTTCGGCCTTGATCCGCCGAACGACGCTGGCCATCCATTCTGTTCGGATGCCATAATCCTCGCCCGATTGCAGGACCACGGTGCCGTAGCCATAGTCCACCGCCTGACGAACACACTCCATGATCTCCGCTTCGGTCATCCGGTAGCGTGCCAGGCCCCGGTGGTCGACCCTCAAGCCGCAGTATTGGCATTGGCGCACGCAATGATTGGAGATTTCGATCAGTCCGCGCAGGTGCACCGCATCGCCCACGTTCTCCCGGCGGATCGCATCCGCCTTTTGCCAGAGATCCTGCAGGTAGCGATCATCTTCTTGCCGAAGCCAGTCCAGTATTTCAGCTTTGCTGATCTTTGTACCCACAACCCAGTCCCCTACAATGCGGAATTTCCCCAGCATACTGGGCGAAACTTCGAAGCGCAGAAAATACAAGTAATTCCGAGTCAAGTATAGATGAATTTCCCTTTTGCGGTCAAGGAAACTTTCCAGAGTGAAGGGGGAGGGTGGCATCTTCTAAATGCTTGAGGCCGGGGCTCAGAGTGAGGAGCCCGGCTCACCTCTATAGCCTTCCGAACTCCTCCAGTATTTGCTCCAAGGTTTTCCCCTCCGCTATCCGGCGCCGGGTTAACTCTTCTTTCTCAAAGAGATCCTTGGCCTTTTCAGCCACCTGCGCGGCCTCCGACCAGGGAACGACTACCACCCCCACCTCGTCCGCCACCACGATATCCCCCGGGTGAACAATAATGCCTCCGCATTCGATGGGAACATTGATTTCAATGGGCTCCATCCGCTTGGAATAAGGTGTGTGAGTGGATCGTGGAACGATCGCCCGGGAGAAGAGCGGGAACTTATGATACTTGACCTCGTCGATGTCCCTGCAGGCCCCGTCGATCACCGCTCCGACTACTCCTTTCTGTTTGCAAAGCCCTGCCATTAGTCCTCCCCAGATGGATGTCTCGGTCTCTCCGCGGGCATCCACTACAATGAGATCACCCTCCCGTGCTACCCCCAAAGCATCCAAACAATCTACCAGATCCCCCGGGAACAGCCGAACGGTGAGGGCAGGCCCGCAGATCCTGCAATCAGTTGAATCTATGGGCTTGATTTCACTCCGCATAATCCCTGATCGCTCCATAGAGTCGGCGATGACACAGGTGGGGCTGAACAACTTCAAGAAACTGCGGTATTGCTCCAAGATCTTTTTGTCGGGGGACGGCGCACGGTTAATCACTTTCCTCATTTCCACATCTCCTTTGGACCTACCAAAACTTCGCCTTATGGCAAAAGCACGACGAGTGCAACCCCCGCAGAAGCTACTGGGGGACCTACGTTCGATTGTCCAGTATCCCATCATCCTTCTTTTGTCAAGGGAAAACCGATCTAATGAGGGCCTGCGCTACTTCCTTACCGGGGCAAAAGTCCTTGACAATCAGATCGTTTAGAGGTAAAAGGCTATTGTTCGCGCAAAGTGAGCGCGTTCCCGCCAGCAAGCCTTTTGGGTTAACGTAAAGAATATGAGGGGGTAGTTGCATTTGAAGGCCCGCATGGCTTGCGGGGGAGGGATAGAACAGTCCCATTTCTTAGATTCCCGCGCATCTCTCTCTGATCTCAAGCTGAGCCTTCTCAAGATTCCTCTGCCGGTCTTCTGAGAGGTCTTCTTCTTGCAATAGAGCAAAGTGCAGAGGTCTGATTTCGGTCACGATCGGACAGATTTACCGACGGGATCGATTTTTTTGGGAGCCCTATCTTGTGAAGTTTTTAACAACCCTCGGGGTAGGGCCAATCAAATAGCAAATCAGAGGAATCCATGGCCGTCGTCAGCACAATAGGCGCGAAGTGCAGGCGGTGCTATACTTGTGTCCGGAATTGCCCCGCCAAGGCGATCAAAGTGGTGGAGGGGCAGGCCACAGTTATTGAGGAGAGATGCATCGCCTGCGGCAATTGCGTAAAGGTCTGTTCCCAGAATGCTAAACAGGTGGAGTCCTCCATCGGGATGGTGGAGGAGTTGCTGGCTGGGAAGCAGCCAGTCATTGCCTGCCTGGCCCCTTCTTTTCCTGCCGCCTTCTACCAGGTAAAGCCCCTTCAGATCGTCGCGGCCGTGCGCAAACTTGGTTTTTCTCAGGTCATGGAGGTGGCCTTCGGGGCGGAACTGGTCAGCCAAGAATATAGTAAGATCTTCAAGAACAATGAAATGCCCATCTTCCTCACCACGCCCTGCCCGGCCTTGGTCAGCTACATCCAGCGGCACCTCCCACAACTGATTCCTTACCTGGCGCCCGTCGTTTCCCCCATGATTGCCTTGGGAAGGGCCATCAAACACCATTACCACCCTGATGCCCGAGTCGTTTTCATCGGTCCTTGCATCGCCAAGAAGGTAGAGATTAACGAACCGGAAGTGGCGGGAATCGTCGATGCCGCCTTGACCTTCAGAGGTCTAAAGGAGATGCTCGCTATGCAAGGGATCCACATCGAAGACCAAGAGGAGGACTGCTTTGATGGCCCGAAGCCTGGCGTCGGCCGTATCTTCCCCGTATCGGGAGGTTTGCTCAAGACTGCCGCCCTCCAGGCCGATGTCACCGACAATGATATCCTGGTAGTGGAGGGAAAGGATAGGGTGCTGGAGGTACTCCAACAGCTGGCTGAAGGAATGCTGCGGGCGAAATTCATCGATATCCTCTTCTGTGAGGGCTGCGTCAATGGGCCTCGCATGGAGAACGATTTGAGCTTCTTCGCCCGCAAAGAGAGGGTTGCCAGCTATGTACAGGAGGCTTGTGCCTGTCAGGCCGAAGATGACCGTTGGAACGAAATCAGGCGCTACAGTAATATCAATGTCAGGCGGAGCTTCTCCAACAAGAGCATTCACCTTCCCATCCCCACGGAAGAGGAAATCCAAACCATCTTCAGGCAGATCAACAAATTCTCCAAGGAGGATGAACTGAACTGCGGAGCCTGCGGATACGGTTCATGCCGAGAGAAGGCTGTCGCTGTCTTCCAGGGTCTGGCCGAGGCGGAAATGTGCCTGCCCTATCTCATTGACCAGCTCCAACAAACCTATCAGAAGCTGGCAAATTCTTATCAGGAGCTGGAGAAGAGCCAAGAGCAGTTGGTGCAATCCGAGAGGTTAGCCTCTATCGGACAGCTGGCCGCCGGCGTGGCTCACCAGGTCAATAATCCTTTGGGGGGCATCCTGCTTCACGCCCATCTCCTCCTGGAGGATCTCAAGAAAGATGATCCACAACTGCCTCGCGTGGAAACCATTGTTAACGAGGCGGACCGCTGTAAGGAGATCGTAGGAGGACTCCTGAACTTCGCGCGACAGAGCAGGCCCAACTATCTCGATTATCCCATAAACAAGATCATAGAGGATGTCCTGGAATACGCCTCCAAAGAGGGAAAGCTCTCAGGTATTGGTGTAAAGGGTGAACTGGATCCCTCCCTCCCCTATGTCTATGTGGATCCCCACCAACTCATGCAGGCCTTCGAGAATATTATCAACAATGCAATTGAGGCCATGCCCGGAGGAGGTGAGCTGACCGTAAAGACAAGAAATGTTCCCGAGGAGCGCATGGTTGAGGTTTCCATCGCCGATACCGGTTGCGGGATACCAGAAGAAAACCTCCCCAAACTCTTCACTCCGTTTTTCACCACCAAGGAGATGGGAAAGGGGACTGGATTGGGTCTTGCCATCGCGTACGGCATCATCAAGACCCACAAGGGAAATATTGAGGTAAAGAGCGAATTAGGGAGGGGAACCGTCTTCACGCTGCGAATCCTTTTGGGCAATCCTCAATCGGAGATGAATGGAGTTCCCTTTTGAAGAGGGAGTGAACGGACTTCTTAGGTCAGAACCGGAAAGGAGAAAGAGAAAAAATGGCCAAGATCCTTCTCATTGATGACGACCCAGACTTCATTGAAATCAACACTGCGCTTCTAAAGAAAAATGGCTTTGAGGTGATCTCTGCCTATGATGGAAAGCAAGGCCTGGAGAAGGCCAAGCTGGAGAAGCCCGATCTCATCGTCCTGGATGTGATGATGACGGATCGTACAGAGGGTTTTTACACCGCCAGGCAGCTGCGAAGCGAAGAGGGGACCAAATCCATCCCCTTGGTCCTTTTGACCGCCATCCACCAAGAGGAAAAGGCCTTTCACTTTGCCCCCGATGAAACCTGGCTTCCGGTGGATGTCTTCCTGGATAAACCCGTGAAGCCTGAGCGTCTTCTGGAAGAGATCCGAAGACAATTGAAGAAGCAATAAGGCTTCGCCGAACACTTAGGGATTCTCTCCGGACAAACGAGGCCCCCGGGCGGGGCAGATGCTGTGAAAATTATGTGGGAGGTGAATCTATACTATGAAATATCTGAAGCTTCCCAAGGAAAAGATGGATTTCTTTACCTTCGTACTGCACAAGTTCGGGGAGATCCATGCCCCACTGAAGAAGGGGGATAAGCAATTCGCCTTCGGGAAAGTCCCCAACTGGTCGGAGGTGGCCTTGGATTACAACCGGACCATCCTCCCGACCAAGAAATACTTCCTGAAGCCCGTGGATACCCTATTTAGATTCTCCATGGACAAGGGATATGAAGCCACCGTCGAGGATGCGGGGAAGAAGCTAATCCTCTTCGGAGTCCATTCCTGTGACATCTATTCACTGAAGATCCTGGATCTGGTATTCGCCGGCAAGTATGTGGACAACTATTACTTTACCCGCCGCAGCCAGATCGGGATCATCGGCATCGACTGCGTCCCAGATGAACATTGCTTCTGTCATTCCATGCGAGCCGATACCGTACACGACGGTTTCGACCTCTTCCTCTCCGATATCGGCGACGCCTATCTCACCCTGGTAGGAACGAGCCTGGGCGATGATATCGTCTTGGCCAGTGGTGGCCTATTCCAGGAGGTCACTCGCGGCGATATCGAGGAGTATAAGCGACGATCCAATGAGCGGGACAAGGCCTTCAAGCTGGATGTGGAGTTGCGGGACTTTGCAGGGATCATGGAAATGGAATACGGAAGCTCTACCTGGAAAGACCTGGGCGACAAGTGTTTGAGCTGTGGGTCCTGCTCCATGGTCTGCCCCACCTGCTACTGCTATGATGTGTACGACGAGCTCAATCTGGATCAGGTGTCCGGCCAGCGGAAGAAGATGTGGGATTCCTGTCTGCGCAAAGAACACGCCCTGGTGGCGGGGGGTGAGAACTTCCGGGAACACCGGTCGGATCGGGTGAAGTTCCGCTATTACCATAAACAGCGCGGATTTGTTGCCGAATATGGGCGGCCAAGCTGCGTCGGATGTGGCCGTTGCATCGTGGCTTGTCCCGCTAAGATCGACATTGTGGAAGTCATCAAAAACATAAGAGGTGAAGAAAGTGGACACCACCCAGTTGAGCATGGCGCACTACGCTAAAGAGAAGAATCCCTATCAACCCCATCTGGCTCGGATCGTTCGCATCCATCCCATGGTGAAGGATAACTATCTGTTTCAGTTTCGCTTCCTGGACGAGGAGATGGCGAAGAGTTTCACTCACCGACCTGGACAATTCGTGATGCTTTCGGTTCTGGGGACCGGGGAGGCCCCCATTTCCATCTCCTCTTCCCCCACCCGTCCCGGGATCATCGAGCTGTGCGTCCGCAGGACGGGCAGGCTCACTGATGCCCTCTATCGCCTTCAACACAACGACCTGGTGGGAATCCGGGGACCCTACGGCAACGGTTTTCCCCTCGAGGAGATGGAAGGCAACAGCCTCTTGATCGTCGCAGGGGGCCTGGGGATGGCTCCTTTGAGATCTCTTGTCTGGTATGCCCTGGATAATCGTTCTCTCTTCCAGGATCTCACCCTGATGTATGGGGCAAAATCCCCGGGCGAGATGCTCTACCGAGATGAGCTGGTCTCTCTCACCAACCGCCAGGACCTGAATTGTCTCTTGACCGTGGATAGGGATGATACGGGGACTTGGAAGCAGCAGGTCGGCCTTCTCCCGTCCCTCTTCGATCATGCCAAGATCGATGCCAGCACCACCTATGCCGCCATCTGCGGTCCCCCTGTGGTCTTCAAATATGTGCTGCAAAAGCTCTTGGAGCGAAACTTCTCCAAGGACCGGATCCTCATGTCTTTAGAGCGTAGGATGAAATGTGGAGTGGGCAAGTGCGGACACTGCAGCGTGGGCTACAAATACACTTGCATCCATGGTCCCATCTATACCTATTGGGATGTGATCAACATGCCCGAGATCATTTAGCGCGAAACGGAGTGTGCCAAGATGAGCAAACCTAAGGTCGGCGTATATGGATTGACCTCCTGCGCCGGGGATCAACTCGCCATTCTGAATCTGGAGGATGAATTGTTGGAACTGGCCGGGGCGGTCGACATCATCGACTTCCCCATGGCCGTGAGCGGTAATGACCAGAAAACCCCCTTGGACATCGCCTTCGTAGAGGGCTCCGTGGTCAATTCTCACGATGTGGAGTATCTGAAGAGGATCCGAGATCGCGCCTCCCTTCTGGTGGCCATTGGAACCTGCGCGGTGTGGGGAGGAGTGCCAGCAGCCGCCAATGAGATCCCCCGGGAGAAATTGAAGCAACAGGTATATGGGGCGGAAGGGAAAGACTTCGATAGCATCCCGGCCCAACCCTTATGCAGCTTCGTCAAGGTAGACTACAATATCCCCGGCTGCCCCATGGAGAAGGGGCATTTCCTGAAGGCAGTTGCCTCCCTGCTGCATGGGGACCTCCCTCTTTTGCCCACTTATGCGGTATGCACGGAATGCAAAATGAAGGAGAACATCTGCCTTCTGCAGGAGAGGAACCAGCTCTGCCTCGGTCCCATCACCGTGGCCGGATGTGAGGCCCTCTGTCCCAGCCACAGCGTCCCCTGTCAGGGCTGTAGGGGACCACTGGAGGAGGCCAATGTGGCCTCCGAGGTCAGTCTCTTTCGGGAGAAGGGATACACCATCGAGGACATCCGAAAGCGAATCCGAGCATTCGCTGCTCCCGCAGAAGTTATTCAATCCATTATCGGCAAGGAGTAGCCCATGAAAAAATCCATTGTCGTCGATGAAGTTTGTCGAGTGGAAGGCCACGGTGGGATCACCGTGAGCATCCAGAACGGCAAGGTCTCTGAGGTCAAATTCGATATCTTTGAGGGTTCTCGTTTCTTCGAGCCCCTGCTCAAGGGAAGACCCTACGACGAGATAGCATCCATTACTTCCCGCATCTGCGCCATCTGCAGCTTTGGCCATACCCTGGCCTCCGTCCAGGCCACGGAGGATGCCTTCGGGGTGAAGGTATCTCCTCAGACCGAGAAATTGCGGGATCTGATGATACAGGCGGAGATGATCGAAAGCCATTCCCTGCATCTCTTCTGCCTGGTCCTCCCGGACCTGTTGGGATATCCCAGCGCCATCCACATGGCCGCCGACCATAAGGACAAGGTGGTCATGGGCTTGGGTCTTAAGAAGCTCGGAAACACCATGAGGGAGATTCTCGGGGGCAGGGCCATCCATCCCTGCAATGCCATAGTCGGTGGATTTGGAAAGTTGCCGGCACCAGATGCCCTCGCTGCCCTGCAAGATCCGCTGAAGAAGGCACTGGACGATAGCATGAAGGCGGTGGATCTGTTCGCTTCCCTGGAGAATCCCAACTACGCTGAATCCCCGACCATCTATGCCGCCCTCGATTCCCCCGGGGGGATCTACGGCTACTTTGGGAAAGACATCCTGGTCTCCACCGGGGAACGCCTGGATATCCACGACTATCGGAAGCTGACCAACGAGAAGACCGTCTCCCATTCCCATGCCAAACACAGCCTCTTCTCCGGAAATCCTTACATGACCGGGGCGTTGGCCCGCCTGATCCTCAATGAGAAGAAACTCCAGGGGAGGGCAAAGGAGGCCCAGAAGAAATTGAGGCTGAAACTCCCCTCCGATAACATTTTCGATAACAACCTGGCCCAGGCGGTTGAGCTCGTCTTCTCCCTAGAGCGATCCCTGGGGATTATCGGGGAGTTCCTCCGAGAGGGACCCCGCGAGGAAAAGCTGCCCGAGATCAAGCCAAGGGCGGGCCGGGGAGTGGGTGCGGTGGAGGTGCCTCGAGGCACCCTTTATCACAGCTACAGCTACGATGAGCAAGGGCGCATCCTGGAGGCCGATATCATCACCCCCACCGCCCAGAACCTGGCCAATGCGGAGAAGGACTTCAGGGCTGCGGTGGAACGGCTGCCCAATGAGCCTCAAGAGTCTATGGCCTTCAAACTGGAGATGGTCGCCCGGGCCTACGATCCTTGCATCTCCTGCTCCGTCCATCTGATAGCATTATGAGAATCCTGGTGGTTGATGATGAACGCTCCATCCGGGTGGGTTGCCAAGAAATCCTGACCAAGGCAGGACATCAGACCGATATGGCGGAGGATGGATTCCAGGGCCAATCCTTCATCCGAGGTGACCATTATGATATGGTCCTGCTTGACCTCAAGATGCCCGGCCCCAGCGGATTGGAGTTACTCGAGGAGATCCGCCGGATCGATCCCGAGACGGTAACCATCATCATCACCGGCTACGCTACTATCGAAACCGCAGTGGAGGCCATCAAGAAGGGCGCCTATGACTACATCCCCAAGCCCTTCACCCCCGATGCGCTCCGTCGGGTCGTGGATCGCGGACTGGAAAGGCGAAGGTTGGCCTTGGAGGCCGCCCAGCTCCGGCAAGAAAGGGAAAGAAGCCTGCTGGAGGTCGCTCAAGAGAGAAGCCAAACTCGAACCATTATCCAATGCATGGCTGACGGAGTGCTGGTAGCCAATCGGCAGGGGCAGTTGGTGCTCTTCAATCCGGCTGCCCTTTCCATGCTCCGACTTCAGGCCACCCCTCAGATCGGAGCCTCCCTGGAGGAGGGGATCCAAAATGAGCGCATCAGCCGTCTCCTCCTCAGTATGCTGAAAGAGCGGCATGCCCCTCAGTCCTTTCTCTCGGAAGAGATCAGCCTCCCCGGGGAATTTCCGGCTACCTTTATGGTGAATGTGGCTGCGGCCATGGCCGGCGAGGAAGAGCCGATCGGGGCTATTGCAGTGCTGCGCGATATTACCAAGCTCAAGGAATTGGAACGCATCAAGTCGGATTTCGTCACCATGGTGGCTCACGAGTTGAAGGCACCTTTGGCAGCCATTTCCGGCTATGTGGATGTCATTCTCGGAAGCCTGGGAGAGGATATCGAGCAGGAGAGGAAGATGTTAGAGAGATGCCAGGAGCGAGCATACTCCCTGCTGGCCTTGATCAAGGATCTGCTGGACATCTCCAGCCTGGAATCCTCTTCTGCAACCTCCAAGCGAGAGCCACTCCAGTTGAGGCCGGTCATCCAGGACATTGCTGATTTCCTTAAGGGAATGGCCGCAGAAAACGAGATTCAAGTGCAGCTCTCGATTGCCGAGGACCTCCCTTTGATTTCCGCCGGCCGCCGGGAAATGGAACGCCTCCTGACCAATCTCTTGAACAATGCCATCAAATACAATGTAAGGGGAGGAAAGGTCTATTTGGATGCTCGCCGGCAGGATGGCTTCATCCGAATCGAAGTGAGGGACACGGGTATCGGCATATCTCCTGAGGCACTTCCCCACATCTTCGATGAGTTCTATCGGGTGAAGAACGATTGTACGCGGCTCATTGCGGGCACTGGCCTGGGCCTCGCCATAGTGAAAAAGATCGTCAATTCTTACTTTGGTCAGATTGAGGTGAAGAGCGAGGAGGGGAAGGGAAGCACCTTTTCCATTCTCCTTCCTGCCATTGGGGGCTCCCTATGAGCGACCACTCTAAGGATCTTGTCCGTCAGCAGTATTCCCGACAGGCTCATCTTTACGCAAGAAGCCGGTCCCACGCCCGGGGCGATACGCTCCAGCTTATGGTCCAATGGACAGAATGCAAGGGTACCGAATATGTCTTAGACGTGGCCACCGGATGTGGGTTCTGGTTCCGGGAGGATGCCTATTATTGGCCGATACCTCTTCCCCCGATGATCTGGGCATAGCTCGCTGGCACGATGAGACCGAATGCCTCCGTGATCCCTCTCATGTACAGAATTTCACCCCGCCCCAGTGGCGAGATATGGTTTTGGGGGCCGGTTTCCGGATCGCCGAGTTCTCGACCGATTATCGGACCCAGCTGGAGTTCGGCGACTGGGTTAAGACCTCCGGCTGCAGCCCAGAGGTGATCTCCTGCCTCCTCCAGCGATTCGAGCAGGCCCCCCCGGAGGTGAAGAAAGCCTTCCGGATCCAGTCGAACGCAGCTCGAATCTCCTTCTCTTGGCCCATCACGGCCCTCAAGGCTCTCAAGCCCTGACCCTCTGCGAGGTTACATATAACCAGAGGGCGAGCAGCGCCAGCAGGCTGCTGATCCGAAAGAGGGCTGCCATCCCCAATTGATCGAAGAGAAAGCCGCTTCCCAGTCCCCCCAGGAAACTCCCCAGACCAAAGGTGAGGGCAGAGTACATCCCCTGGCTGGTGGCCCTCAAGCCGGGAGGGACCATCTCATCCAAGAGGGCCATGGAGGAAAGGTAAAAGGTAGCAAAGGTGACCCCGTGCAGGAGCTGGATGGGGACAATCGCCAGCGGGCTATGCGCCAGGGAATAGAGGAACCATCGCCCGGCGATGAGGGCCAGGGCCATGGTCAAGAGGTCTTGCGAGCGAAACCGGGAGGAAATGCGTCTCCAACCGAACATGAGGATCACCTCGCTCACCACCCCCAATCCCCAGGCCCATCCTGCGAAGCCTTTGCTGATTCCCAGGGACTCCAGGTGGATGGTGAAAAAGTTGCTGTAGGCTGCCCAGCTCATCCAGGTGAGGTGGCCCACCAGCAGGAACTTGAGCAGCCTCCGATCCCTCAATAGCTCACCAAATTCCCTCCTAAAGCCTTCAAACTGCCCTGCCTTCCAGGGAAGCCCCCTCCCCCAGGTCAGGCCACAAAGGAGGAAGGCGACCAGGGCCCCATAGAGTGCAATGCGGGAGCCATGAAGGTCGATCAGTCTCCCTAAAAGGATCGCAGCCACGATATACCCGATGGATCCCCAGACCCGGAAGCTCCCAAAATCGAGCTGCCTCTCCTTCCCGTATTGCAGGGCAAAGGAATTGAGCAGGGGAATGAGGGGACTGCGAAAGACGGCCAAGAGCGGGACTAAGAAGAAGAGGACCCGGAATTGATCCGTGGCGAGAAGCAGTGAAAAGGCCAGGAAGTTAGCCCAGGTGTTGAACAGGAAGACCCCGTTGCGGAGGCGCCGGGCGTCTGCAAAGGCAGTCCACAGAAAGGGAAAGGTGGCATAGATTAGCCCGGGCATCCCCGAGAGCAGCCCGATCTGGCGTCCGGTGAAGCCCAGGTGGCGGAAGTAAAGGTTGAGGTAAGGCTCCAGTACCCCTATGGCACAAAAGTAGAAGAAGTAATAGAGACGAAGACTCCTGCCGACCTTCTCCGGGTTCAAGGGTGCCCTGGTCCTCAATCAACCGTAATCGGTCTTCTCTCGCCTCTCTTGAGGCATGAGCCGGTCCGACGCCTACTGGCCCCCGGGATGGCCTTCCTGGGACCGTGCCTCCCTCCACCTCTCCACCGCCCGCCGGACCGCGATATATGAGCCACCTGCAGCCCCTGCCCCGATTAGGCTGCATCCGAGCAACAAGGGCAAGGAGTTCTTGAGGATCCATTCTCGCTCTAAGGAACGGATCTCGGGGAGACCGAACCCCTCTCCCATCAGGAATCGACCCAAGAGATAGCCCAGGCTGAGTACCAAGGGGGCAAACCAGGGGAGGACGACCCAGGTCCCAGCAACCGCCGCCCCCTTGTTGAGGCGAAATAGGAAGGCCAAGGCCAGCGCCAAGAGCATATGGACCCCGTAGAAAGGCGAGAAGCCGATGAACACCCCCACCGCAAAGCCACCTGCGATCTTGTGGGGTTCATCGTCCAGGTGCAAGAGCTTCCGGAGATCCATCTTTCGCCTTCGTGTATCCTTCGCCTGGATCATAGTACCTTCTTAACTTCCCCTCGGGAGCAGAAGAGAAGGGCGCCGGGAGATCGGTGATCTATCAGAGCCTATGCGGTTCAAGGGAGGCGGAGAGCGAAAAACTCTCCAAGGTCGTGTAGATAGCGCCTGCAGGGTGCAACTGGCTTCGCATGAGCTCTATGCTTTGAGTCTTTAGGTTCCCCAATTCGCGTCCTCCGAGCCGGCCCAAGAGGTCCATCAGGGAGGGTACGCCCTGGCGAGATCTCATCCTTCCTAAGGTAAAATGGGGGCTGAAGGGGCGGGCCTCACGAGAAAAGCCCAACCTCCCCAGGGCCTGATCCAACCTCGCCTGCAACTGGGCCAGCCTCTCCCTTTCTCCCTCAATCCCCACCCAGATCACCCGGGGGGAACGAGGGTTGGGGAAGACCCCCAGGCCAGACAGGAACAGATCCAACGGCCCCTGGCCGGCCAATCCTTCCTGGATGGTCTTCTTGACCAAGGGGAGCCTGGCCTCCTCCACCCCGCCCAGGAATTTCAGGGTGAGGTGGACATTCTCCGGCTTTACCCAGCTTACATCCGCCCGGGCCTCCTTCAACTGCCTCTCTAACTCGGCCAGGTGGCCCTTCAATTCAGAAGGGAGATTGAGCGCCACAAAACAACGAATCTCCATAGGATCCCCTCCTGAGAGCCGCCCCGCCTCCTGGAGCCCCAAACATCTCCCGGTTCCGCTATATGGCCTTATCCGTGAGATGCGAAGTCAGCCAAGCGGGGAGATCCTCCTCCTCCATTCCTTTGAACTTACAGGTATAGAGGCACTTCTTGCACAGGCCCTTCAACGGAGGAACCGGCTTTTCGCCCTTGATCGATTCGACGATAGAGATCGCCTTCTTTACATCCGGCTCCGCCCCCTCGATCACCAAGACCACAGAGCCTTCCGACCCTCCAATGCCCCCCGCCGCCACCATCTGCGTATCGACATTGGCCAAGATCTCCAGGGCTTGAATCTCGGTGACCACAATGGCATTGGTGAGGATGAACATGCCGAAATTGGCGCCCAGAGAGTAATCAAAGGTCTTGGCCCCCACGGCGGCCACCGCATCCGGAACCGAGGGAATCAGCTTCTCTAGGCCCACTGGCGTGATGTAACGCAGGCCGGTGGAGGAGAGGATCCCCAGGGAGTTGCCCACCGTTCCCCCATCCCAGCCCGAGGTGATGACACCCACATTCCCCTCCGGGTCGATGGCATTGCCCCCCTTGATGAAGACGGTGTGGATCGAAAAATCCTCCAGGGCAGCCTTGAAGTCCTTTTTGGAGACCTGCCCCCGCTCCAGGATAATGGGGAAGGGGTGTCGGTCATCGGGATTGGTCACGCAGAGGAGACCGCAGGCATTGGTCCCTGCCGTGAAGCGCTGGGGCTCTACCTTCTGCTGCAAAAGCTCCTGGGCAATGTAGCCATTGGTGGTGCCCCCGGCCAGGATGATATAGGCCTTTTCCCTGGCGATCTTCACCTCTTCCATCTCCACGACCGCCTTGGCGATCAGCCGCTTGGACTCCGCCGAGGTAAGTGTAAATACTGCCTTCATAATCTCTCTCCTTTCTGAAGCTCGATGCGCGAAAAGATGATACTCAAGAGGCCTCCTTGCAGAAAGGGTCGGTTGGGGGCCCCCAGAGGAAACCCCCGCCCGCCCCGGGATCGCCGTCCAAAGACTCAGCGGCGACTGGCTGACTCGTCCAAGGGCAGCCCCACCAGGTGGCGCCTCACCATCTCCAGGGCCATCAGGGAGGAGCGGCGCTTATTGGCCAGTCGACCCTCGAAGAAACGATACTCCCTGCTCTTCACCCCACCGTCCCAGGCCAGGGCCACATAGACCAAGCCCACCGGCTTCTCTGGGCTCCCTCCCTCCGGGCCTGCGATGCCAGTCACCGCCAGGCCGAGATCCGCGCCGCTCATCCGCCTGACCCCTAAGGCCATGGCCTCCGCCACCTGGGGGCTCACGGCACCGAAGCGCTCCAGGACAAAGAGAGAGACTTCCAACAACTCCTCCTTGGCCCGATTGCTATAGGAGATGACCCCGCGCTCAAAGTAGCGGGAGCTGCCCGGGATATTCGTCAGGAGGTTGCAGACCAGGCCGCCAGTGCAGGATTCGGCAACTACGAGGGTTTTGCCATGGACACCCAGCAAGAAGCCGACGATCTCCTCCATGCTTTGCTGGTCCCTGCCGTAGATCCACTCCCCCACTCGCTCACGGATCTGCCCCTCCAACTCGGATATCATGCGCTCGGCAGCCTCCTTGGATTCGGCCTTGGCTGTAATGCGGATATGCACCTCTGAGGGGTAAGCCAAAAGGGCGAGGGAGGGATTGCGGGATTCCCGGAAGAGGTCCCCGATCAGGTCGTCTACCCGGGATTCTCCAATGCCACAGGTCTTGATGACCCGCGATTTGATGATGGAGACCTTCCCCATCCGCTCTTGCAGCAGGGGGATCACCTGGTCGGTCAGCATCGGCTTCATCTCGGAGGGCACCCCGGGCATGGCCACCACCACCTTCTCCCCCTTGGCTCCTCCCTTCATAAAGAGGCCCGGGGCCGTTCCCCGGGGATTATCTAAGATGATGGCGTGCTGGGGAACCAGGGCCTGCTTTTCATTGTTGGGGGTCATGGCCAGCCCGCGCGAGGCGAAGCGTTTTCTGATTTTCTCCAACAGCTCCTCGTTCAGAGTCAAGGGACGTCCCAGGACCCGGGCAAACACGCTGCGGGTGAGGTCATCCTCGGTGGGGCCCAGTCCTCCGGCGGCAATGACGAAGTCCGACCGCTCCAGGGCCTGGCGTAATGCGGTCTCGATCCGGCCCTCATTGTCCCCCACCACCGTCTTGAAATAGACATCGACCCCGGCAGCGGCCAGTTGCTCCGCAATGAAGGCGGCGTTGGTGTCTACGATTTGCCCCAACAAGATCTCAGTGCCAATGATCAGAATCTCGGCAGACATAGCAAATCCCCTGACCTCGAGTGTTTACCCTCCCGCCGCATAAAAGAGGAGCCTCAGGATGCAATTCGCATAGGCCCCGGCGACGAGGTCGTCAGCCATCACCCCCCATCCCCCCCTGAGGGACTGGATGTCCCGTATGGGAGGGGGCTTGGTGATATCGAAGAGGCGGAAGAGGAAGAAGCCACCCCAAAGGGTCCAGGGTCCATAGGGCAGCAGCGCCACTGAGGTCAGATAGCCCGCGAATTCATCCAGGACAATCGGGGCGGCATCCGGCTTGTCCAGATAACCCTCGGCCTTGCCACACAGCATTGACCCCAGGGGAATGAGCAGCAGGAGAAGGAGCACATAGGGCACGGGGGAGAGGCGATGCAGGAGCAGCGCGTAGCATGCCAGGGCAGCCAAGGTCCCTGCCGTCCCCGGAAGATAGGGAACAAACCCGGAAAGGAAGCCAGAGGCCAGGAAGAGGATGAATTGGGGAAGGATCCCCTTAGGGATGGCCCTGCGCTCTCGCTCTCCTACCTGCTTCTCCTGCCACTCAGACCAGGCACTCTCCCACCAGGTCATAGGTATCCGCCTCGATGATCTTCACCTCCGCCCATTCGCCCCGGGCCTCCTTGCTATTCTTCACATAGACTGCCCCATCGATCTCTGGCGCCTGTCGGCTCGTCCTCCCTTTGCCCAGGGGGGTCGCGGCGGAGCTCTCCTCGTCGATCAGCACTCTTTGGCGACTCCCCACCAGGGCCCGGTTTTTCTCCCGGGAGATGGCCGCCTGGGCCTCCATGACCTGTTGCACTCGCCCCGCTTTCACCCCCTGGGGAACCTGGGCCTTCATGCGAGCCGCGGGCGTTCCCTCCTCTCTCGAATAGGCAAAGGCCCCCAGATGATCGAACTTGGCCTCTTCAATGAAGTCGAGCAGGGCAGAGAATTCGGCCTCTCCCTCCCCCGGAAATCCCACCAGCACCGTCGTTCGCAGGCTCAACTGGGGGATGGAGAATCTTAACCCCTTGATCAGACGGCGGATCTGGTCCGAGGTTACGCCGCGATGCATCCCCTTGAGGATCTGGTCGTCGATGTGCTGAAGGGGAAGATCCAGGTAGGGACAGATCTTGGGCTCTGACGCCATGGCGAGAGACAGCTCCTCCGGGACATGGGCCGGGTGCATGTAGAGCAACCGGATCCATTCCAGGCCTTCTATTCGGCAAAGCCCCTCCAACAGCCTAACCAGCGGCACCTGCGGGTTCAGGTCCCTCCCGTAGTTTCCCAGGTCCTGGGCCACCAGAATGAGCTCCTGGACGCCTTTTTCGGCCAATTCCTCCGCCTCGGCCAGGAGGACAGACAGGGGCTGGCTTCGCAAGTCTCCCCGAAGGGAGGGGATGACACAATAGGCACAGTGGTTCCTGCATCCCTCGGCGATCTTCAGATAGGCATAGTGGGAAGGCGTGCAGAGCAGGCGGGGAAAGGGCTCGGCCGGATCCGCGCCCCAGGAGGTGAAGGGTTGCCTGTCGGATCCACCCTCTTTAGCCAGTACCGCCTTGCAGGCCTCAAAGGCCTTCGCCACCTGGTTGGCTCCTGCCCAAGCATCCACCTCCGGCAGCTGGGCCGCCAGTTCCGGACCGAAGCGCTGAGGCAGGCAGCCAAAAACGACCAGGGCCTTGCAGCGGCCATCTTCCTTGTAGCGCGCCATCTCCAAGATGGCCTCGATGGATTCCTCCTGGGCAGATTGGATAAAGGCGCAGGTATTGACCAGCAGCAGGTCGGCCTCTTCGGCATGGGGGGTAATGGTATGCCCAGCCCTCCCCAACAGGCCCAGCAACCTCTCCGTGTCCACCAGATTCTTGGGGCAACCCAGGCTGACCACCCCCACCTTCATAGCCGCACCTCTTGGCCTCCCTCCTCTCAATTTCCCTTGATGAGATACCGGTAATGCTTCATGCCCAGGGGGGGATGCCAGCGGAAATTCTCCTCGCCATTCAGACCCATCAATCCAATCTCGATGATCTGGGGCGTCATCTTGCGATCTTCGGCGTCATAGGGCTGGACGATAATCGTCACATTGCCCCGATGCCAGCTGCTGATGTTCTTGATCTTTCCCCAACAGGTGGGCTCCCAAGGGCTGTAGGTGTCGGTGACGATGAAGTAATCCTCATAATCCTTGAGGATCACCTCGGCCGCCCTGCCCGCTTGCGGGATCACGAAAAGGAGGACCAGTAAAATGACCAGGCCCGGCCCAGTCTTTGTTACCCCCCTCTTCATGGCAACCCCCCTCTCCCTGGGCCGAATCTACCCCTCGCTCTTCAGTTCCCGTTTGAGCACTTTTCCCGTCGGCGTCATGGGGAGCGAATCCCGAAACTCCACCACCCGGGGCACCTTGTACCGGGCCAGTCGCTCCATGCAGTAACGCTTGATCTCCTTCTCGTCCGCGGTCATGCCCTCCTTGAGCACGATGTAGGCCTTGGGAACCTCTCCGCGATAGCGATCCGTCATCCCGATCACCGCCGCCTCGGCCACCTTGGAATGAGAATAGAGCACCTCCTCCACCTCCCGGGGGTAGACGTTGCATCCGCGCACGATGAGCATGTCTTTCTTGCGGTCCACGATGTAGATGTATCCCTCCTCATCGATCCTGGCCATATCCCCGGTGAAGAGCCATTTCCCCCGAATCGCCTGGGCCGTCGCCTCTGGCTGATTGTAGTAGCCGGACATCACATTGTCTCCGCGCACGATGAGCTCTCCCACCTCCCCCGGGCCAAGCTCTCGTTCCTCTCCATTGATCACCTTCACCTCCACCCCCGGCACGGCCATGCCCACCGAGCCTGCCTTCCTGGGCCGGTCGAGGGGATTCACCGAGACCACGGGTGATGCCTCGGAGAGGCCATAGCCCTCCAGCAGGGGACGGCGGTAAATCCTTTCCATCTTGCCCAGGACCTCCATGCTGAGGGGGGCACCCCCGGAGACATAGATCCGCACCGGGTTCAGCCAGCGGGCCAGAAATGAGAGCTTCGCCTGGGCCATCACATTGTAGAGGGCAGGGACGGCGACAAAGAGGCTCACGCGGTAGCGGGTAAGGGCATGCCGGATATCCTTGCGGTTCACCGCCTCCAGGAGCACGACGAGACACCCCATGTAGATGGGCAGGAGCATGCAGACGGTGGCGGTGAAGGAGTGGAAGAGGGGCAGGAAGAGGATGAATCGGTCCTTGGGGAAGATCTCCAATACCTTCATGCAGGAGACGACATTGCAGATGAGATTCTTGTTGCTCAGCATGGCCCCCTTGGGCCATCCGGTCGTCCCCGAGGTATAGATGATCACCGCCAGATCGGAAGGGGAGGCATTCCGTTCCTTCTCAGGTGAGAGGGGGACCTCCTCCAGGGAGGAGAAGGGCACCGCGGCCTCCTTCAGATTCTCATCCACCTCTCCCACTAATACGATATGCTTCAGGTCTTTCAGGTCCCCCCGATGTGGGAGGATGGAGTGGGCAGAGGTGGAGGTGGTGATCAGGGTGTGGACCTGACAATCGGCGAGGATATAGCTGACCTCCGCCCCCTTCAAGAAGTTGTTGATCGGCACCACCACGCCACCGATGCGATTGATGGCATAATAGGAATAGATATATTCAGGACAATTGGGCAACAAGATGCCCACCCGATCTCCCGGCTTAATCCCCAGGTCAGCAAGACCCCTTCCCACCTGCTTGACTCGCTCCCAGAGGGTGGAAAAGGAGATCTTCTCCTTCTTCCAGATCAAGGCGGGGCGATAGGGAAGCCGCTTCGCCGTCCTCTCCAGGCTCTCTGCCAGCGTGATCTCATCATTATGTCTCTGATTTGGGCTCAAGGCTGCTCCTTTCCCTCGGCTACTTCAGGGCCTCTTCGTCCCCGGGAAGCCTTTGATGACCTCCGTCCCGGGGGGAGGCACAAAGGTAAAGAGGCTATCATCGAGGCCGGTGTTGGTCTTCACCTTTTTGAAGCCCAGGGCGGTGATATTGGCATAGGCGTCCTTCAGCACCATCCGCTCCACCATGAAGGTTTCAGGATGAACCTCCAGCAAGATCTGCTCGAAGTGGCCCTGGGATTTGATCGGTTTCAACTCCAATAACAGGTTGCCTTTGCGGACTTTCCCCTCCGCCTTTCCCCATTGAATCTGGAAATCCTCCCGGAGTCTGCCCATCCCGGTGAGGAGATTGATCGCGGAAGAGCTGAAGGCCTGCGATACCTCCTGGAGGATGACCTGACGATCGGCCGGGGTATAGAGGTAGAGGACCTTGCCGTCAGAGACGATCAATCTCGATTCCGGGCTCTTGTATTCCCAGCGCATCCTTCCCGGCCTTTTCATCAGGAGCAATCCGCTGCTCTCCTCCTTACCTCCAGAGGATTTGAGTGAGGAGATCTGATGAAACCGGGCCGATAAGTCCTGAATCCCATCATAGGTGGCCTGGATGCGAGAGATCACTTCCTCCAGGTCGGGAGGGCCTGCCTGGACATCCGGCACCAAGAGGAGGGGGAGCAAGGCCCAGAGACAGTTCAGGCTCCACCTGGCCTTGCCACTCCCGAGGCCACGCTGCCAGCGGCGGGAATTGCGTTCGGGATCCATCTTCAGCCCCGTTCTGGCCATAGCCTCTCTCCTCTCTCTCTCAATACCTCTCTCGGCTTGCCCGATTCCATGGGAGAGACGATGCCCTCCTCCTCCATCTGCTCAATCATCCGGGCCGCTCGATTATATCCCACCCTCAGCCTCCTCTGGATCATCGAAATGGATGCCTGCCGGGTTGTGACCACCAGGTCCACGGCCTGGCGGTAGAGTTCATCCACTTCCTCCCCGGAGAGCTCCCGGGCCCCCTCCTCCCTTTCAAAGAGGGCCAACCTCCTCCAAGGCCCAATATCGTGGGTCAAGTGGCTGACCACCCCCTCGATCTCCCCCTCGGAGATGTAGCATCCATGGATGCGCACCGGCTTGGAGCTCCCCGCCGGCAGATAGAGCATATCCCCGTTCCCCAGGAGCTGCTCGGCCCCGTTCATATCGAGGATGGTACGAGAGTCGGTCTTGGAGGAGACCTGGAAGGAGATGCGAGCAGGGAAGTTGGCCTTGATGAGGCCGGTAATGACATCTACCGAGGGCCTCTGGGTCGCGAGAATCAAATGGATTCCCACCCCCCGGGCCATTTGGGCCAGGCGGGTGACCGCGGTCTCCACCTCGGCGGACGCGGTCATCATCAGATCGGCCAGCTCATCGATGATCACCACCAGAAAAGGCAAAGGACAAGGCGCGGCGCCCTCGATCCCCTGGGCCTCAGCCTCCTCCTCCGCCAGGCGGTTGTAGGCGGTAATATTCCTCACCCCCTTGGCCGCCAGGAGGCGATATCTCTCCTCCATGTGCGACACTAGCTGCACCAGCTTCTTGGAGGCCTCTTTGGAATCGCTGATGACACGATCGGCCAGATGAGGAAGGCCGTTATAGGCCGAGAGCTCTACCATCTTGGGATCAATCAGCAACAACTTGACCTGATCGGGCGAGGCCTTGCACACCATGCTGACAATCAGGGAATTGATGCAGACGCTCTTCCCTGCGCCGGTCGCCCCGGCGATGAGCAGATGGGGCATCTGCGCCAGATCCACCACGTAGGGGAATCCCGCAATATCCTTGCCCAGGGCCAGGGTAAGGAAAGAAGGGGAGTTTTGAAATTGGGAGGAGACGAGGACCTCTTTGATATAGACGATGGCCCGATTCTGGTTGGGGATCTCCACCCCCACCACCGCCTTGCCCGGGATGGGGGCGATCACCCTGACGCTGAGGGCCTTGAGGGCCAATGCCAGATCGTCTGCCAGATTGACGATCCGGTTCACCTTGATCCCCGGGGCCGGCTCCAGCTCATAGCGGGTGATGACCGGGCCCGGGTGCACCTCGGTGACCTTGCCCTCCACCCCGAAGTCCAATAGCTTCTGTTCCAGGATGGCGGAATTGGAAGAAAGCTCTTCCGGGGTGGTGGTGGGCTCTCCCAAGGGAGGATCCTGAAACAGGGGCAAGGGAGGGGGCCGATAACCGAAGGCCGGGGCATGGATTGGTCCCTCCACCCCTGCCTCCTCCAATTCCGGATCCGGGGGCGATGGGCCGTCTGGCTCTGCCTTCGCCGAAGGCTGCGGTGCTTCTATCCTAGCAGATTCTCTAAAAGTTTTCCACTCTCTGAATTGCTCAGACGCCTCTTCTTTCCTTCCTCCAACCCTCTTCCAGATCTCGGCCAGCCTTCCCCTCAGCCTGCCGGTCGTCCCCAGGATGGAGGTGGTCAACTGCGGGAGGGATTGCTGCGAAAGGAGGATGAGGGCAATGAGCATTCCCGTCAGGGTACAGAGGTAGAGTCCAAACTTCCCCAGAGAGGGCAACAGGAGACCTGCGAACCCCTGGCCCAACAGCCCTCCTGTCCGTTCCAGGCGGAATCCATCAAGGTGGACCGAGGCCCAGAGCAGGTTGCTCAATAGGCTGAGGCAAACCAGAAAGAGGACCAGGCCGGCCAGCTTCAGCCCCCAGAGGGCAACGCGCTCGCGCCGGAAGACAATCCAGCCTAAAGAGAAGAGGGCAAGGGGGAGGAGTATGGAGCAGAGCCCGATCAGCTCCAAGAGATCCCCGGCCAGATGAGAGCCCAACCTCCCGCCCAGGTTCTTCACCGGGGTCAGGGAATCTCCTCGGAAATGAAAGAAGGAGGGGTCTGAGGCATCGAAGGAGACCAGGCTGGCCATCAGGAGGATGGCTAAGGCCATGAGCAGGATGCCAAAGACCTCTTTGGACTTGGGGTGCCCCAGGAATTTCAGCAAGGCTTCCCTAAAATCCACGGATAGATCACACCTCCATGATAACTGGCAGGATCATGGGCCGTCTTTTTATCTCACGATACAAAAATTTTCGCAATACATTCCGGATCCGGGGTTTGATGAACTCCATCTCACTCTTCTCTTCCTGGCTGCAGCCCTCCAGCACCGTGAGGACCAGCTGCTTGGCCGCTTCCAGCAATTCATCCGACTCCTTGTGATAAACGAAGCCACGGGAGACGATCTCCGGCCCGGAGACCACCGCCCCGGTTTGCTTGTCAAAGCCCACGATCACGATCACGATCCCATCCTGGGAGAGATGCTGGCGGTCTCGCAGCACCGTTTCCCCCACATCGCCGATCCCTTTCCCGTCCACCAACACCCTGCCTGCCGTCACCTTGCCAGCGAAGCGACCGAATTCGGGTCCGAACTCCATGACATCCCCATTCTCCGGGAGGAAGATGTGATCCCGTGGAATCCCCACCTCCTCCGCCAGGTCCGCATGGAAGTGAAGGTGGCGATATTCACCGTGGATCGGAACGAAGAAGCGGGGGCGCACCAGATTGAGCATCAGCTTCAGCTCCTCCCTCGCCGGATGGCCGGAGACATGAATGGAGGCTATCTCCTGGTAGATGACCTCCGCCCCGCGCTTGAAGAGGTGGTTGATAGTGCGGGCAATGGATTTCTCGTTTCCCGGGATGACCTTGGCCGAGATGATGACCGTATCCCCCTCTTGGACCTGGATCTGCTTGTGCTCCCCCATGGCCATGCGGGAGATGGCGGACAAGGGCTCTCCTTGGCTGCCGGTGGTCAGGATCAGCACCCTGTCCGGGGGGAGATCCCTGATCTCCTCCAACCTCACCAGCGATCCATCAGGAATGTGCAGATACCCCAATTCCGAGGCGATCCGCACATTGGCCACCATGCTCTTTCCATTGACTGCCACCTTCTTTCCCAGCCGGGCGGCTACATTGAAGACCTGCTGGATGCGGTGGATGTTAGAAGCGAAGCAGGCGAGGATGATCCTCCGCTTCGCGTGGCGAAAGATATTCTCGAAGGCCTCTCCCACCACTCTCTCGGAGGGGGTAGCGCCCTCCTGATCGGCATTGGTGGAATCGGAAAGCAGCACCAGGACGCCCTGCTCCCCCAGATCCGCGAAGCGAGGCAGATCGGTCACTTCCCCATCCACCGGGGTCTGATCGAGCTTGAAATCCCCGGTGTGCACCACCAGGCCGGCCGGGGTTTGGATCGCCAGTCCCACCCCATCCGCGATGCTGTGAGAGACCCGAATGAACTCCACCACCATGCTGCCCAGGGTGATGTGGTTCCGGGGCCTGATGCGGCGCAGATCGACCCTCTCCAATTGGCCTGCCTCCTGTAGCTTCTCCCCCAGCAGGCCCAGGGTGAGGGCCGTCCCATAGATGGGGGCCTGGATCTCCCTCACGATGAAGGGCACAGCCCCGGTGTGGTCCTCATGTCCGTGGGTGAGGATGATGCCCCGAATATGCTCCCGGTTCTCCAGCAGATAGCTGATATCAGGGATCACCAGATCGATCCCCAGCATCTGCTCTTCCGGGAACATGAGGCCGGCATCGATGAGCAGGAGGTCCTGGCCCGACCCCACGACCGTCATGTTCAACCCGATCTCCCCCACCCCTCCCAAGGGGATGATGGAGATGGAATCTGATTTATCGGCAGCAAGATCGCTCAAGCCCGAGCCTCCTCCAACTTCCGGGGCAATCGCAGCGCCCGATCCTCCTTCTCTCCCCCCCCGCGCAGCGGAAAATGGGCTACCAGGGCGGCCTTCAAGACCTGGTCCATCCCCTCTACCAGGATGAAATTCATGCCCCGCTTCACCTGGGTCGGCATCTCCTTGATATCCTTGTCGTTCTTGAGGGGGAGGATTACCCGGCGGATGCCCGCCCGGCGAGCCGCCAGCACCTTCTCCTTGATCCCCCCCACCGGCAAGACCTTTCCGCGCAGGGTCACCTCACCGGTCATCGCCACATCCCTTCTCACCCGATGGCGGGTGAGGGCGGAGATGAGGGAGGTAGCCATGGTGACCCCCGCCGATGGACCATCCTTGGGGACTGCCCCGGCCGGGACATGGATATGGATGTCGGTCTTGGCGAAGGCCTCCTCCTTGATTCCCCATTCCGTCGCCATGGCGCGCGCATAGCTGAGGGCGGCCTGGGCCGATTCCTTCATCACCTCTCCCAGGTGGCCGGTGAGGCTCAAATTCCCCTTTCCCTTCATCAGGGTCGCCTCCACATAGATCACATCCCCCCCGGCCTCGGTCCAGGCGAGGCCGGTGGCGACCCCCACCTCGTCCTCCTTCTGCTCCAACTCGGAGAGGAACCTGGGGGCGCCAAGATAGCGATGGATATTGGAGGCGATCAGCCGGGTCTGTCCTCCCGCCCCCTCCGCCACCTTCTTCGCCACCTTGCGGCAGATCGCGGCGATCTCCCGCTCCAGGTTGCGCAGGCCCGCCTCCCGGGTGTATTCGGTGATGATCTTCAGTAGGGCCTCATCGGAAAAGGTCAGATGACGGGCCTTGATCCCGTGCTCTCTCAACTGTCTTGGAATGATGAACCGCCGGACGATGGCCAGCTTCTCCTCCTCGGTGTACCCTGGGATATGGATGATCTCCATCCGGTCCTTGAGGGCCGAGGGGATGGGATCGGTGATATTGCCGGTGGTGATGAACATCACATGGGAGAGGTCGAAGGACACGCCCAGGTAATGATCGGTGAAGGACCCGTTCTGCTCGGGATCCAGGACCTCCAGCAGGGCCGCGGCCGGGTCCCCGCGGAAATCCATGCCGATCTTGTCCACCTCATCGATCATGAAGACCGGATTGTTGGATTTGGCCTGCTTGATCCCCAGGATGATCTTTCCCGGGAGGGCCCCGATATAGGTCCGCCGATGGCCGCGGATCTCCGCCTCGTCGCGAACCCCTCCCAGGGAGATGCGCACGAACTTCCTGCCCAGGGCCCGTGCGATCGATCTTCCCAGGGAGGTCTTTCCCACCCCGGGGGGGCCAACGAAGCAGAGGATGGGGCCCTTCATCCGCTTCTTCAGCTTCCGCACCGCGAGGAATTCCAGGATCCGCTCTTTCACCTTCTCCAGGTCGTAGTGATCCTGGTTCAAGATGCGAGAGGCCCGCCCGATATGGAGGCGATCCTTTGTTTGCTGGGACCAGGGCAGCTCGGTGAGCCATTCTAAATAGTTGCGCACCACCGAGGCCTCGGCGCTCTCCGGGTGCATCTTGCCCAGACGATCCAGTTGCTTCTTGGCCTCCAATTCCACATCCGGGGTCATCTTCGCCTGGGCGATCTTCTCGGCGAATTCCTGAACCTCCTGGCCCCGCTCATCCATGCCCCCTAATTCCTTCTGAATGGCCTTGAGCTGCTCGCGGAGGTAGTACTCCCTATGGGTCTTGTCCATCTCCTCCTTCGCCTGGCTCTGGATCTGCTGCTGGACCTTCAAGACCTCCAGCTCCTTGCCGAGGAAATCG
>Ga0315274_10001268_pt1 | contig 38832 bp, 33 predicted proteins | sample YL17G02_20_MG_FD_203700 | JGI IMG/M metagenome (GOLD analysis project Ga0315274, IMG submission 203700) | Sediment microbial communities from Yellowstone Lake, YNP, Wyoming, USA - YL17G02_20 | ecosystem: Environmental > Aquatic > Freshwater > Lake > Sediment | place: USA: Wyoming | collected...
TAAACAAGGCGAAGAATAATCCATTTATAGAAATTTTTGGGTCTATGGGTGGAGCATGCATTGTTCTTTTCTTGTTAATGAGATGGCTATGCCCATCTCAGTTTGTCCTTTGTTTCGGAGATACTGTTTAGAACATATATTTTATAAAGCTATTAATGAATTATACAAATTCTTTAAATTGTATTTATTTCTTATACATAAAAGATGATGGGAACATGAAAGCTTTAATTTTAGCTGGCGGCAGAGGGAAAAGGTTAACAAATTTAACTGAAGAAAAAAACAAAAGCATGTTAAGAATTTTTGAAAAGCCATTAATAGAGTATAATTTAGAGCATGCCTATGAAGCAAGAGTCAGGGAAATAATCCTTGTTGTTGGCTACAGAAAAGAAGAAATTATGAGATATATTGGAAGAGAATACAAAGGAATTCCTATTAAATATGTTATACAAAAACAGCAAAAAGGGCTTATAAATGCGATTGAGTGCGCGAGAGAAGCAATTGGAAAATCCGACTTTCTGCTGATGTTAGCGGATGAGATTGTTACAGATGCCAAAATAAAAGAAATGCTAAAAACCTTCAGAGAGCGAGAGCTATTTGCTATTTGCGGAATTGTTTTTGAAAAAAATAAGAGTAACATCGGAAAAACTTATTCCGCAATGGTAAATGAAAAAGGGAGGGTTTTTCGCTTAATAGAAAAACCAAGATTTCCGATAAATAAAATTAAAGGTACCGGACATTGTATTTTTAAAAATGAAATCTTGAGGTATATAGAAAAAACTCCGATAAGCATGAAAAGAGGCGAGAAAGAGTTAGTAGATATGATACAAGAGGCTATCGACGACGGAAAAAGGATAGAAGTTTACCCTATAACAAAGGGCTATGTTAATGTTAATACAGATGAAGATTTAGAATTAGCCAAAGAATTAATCAAAAAATCTCAGCCGAAAGTCTTGATTGTTCATACGCAGATGAAATTTTTAGGCGGAGCTGAGCTTTTGATCGTGGAATTAGCAAATTGGCTTACAAAAAGAGGAATAAAAAATAATATTCTTGCTCTTTCAAGCTCAAAAGAAGTTGAGAATTTGTTAATTAATACAGAAATCATAATTCCGAGGCATAATATAGATTTAAGACCTCCAGGATTCAAGAGTATAAAAGATATTTTGAAATTTATTAGAGTTTATAGAGGCAAGTTAAGAAAGATACTAAAAGATTATGATGTTATAAACTTTCATAATTTTCCTGCTACATGGACACTTTTTCCAAGAAAAAAGCCGTGTGTCTGGATGTTAAATGAGCCCCCAAACTTGTGGAGTAAGCCAGAAGCTGGATTTTTTTTAAGATTGCTCAACAAGTTAAGAAATAGAATAGACAGAGAGATTATAAAAAATTCTGTTGATGTAATCTGCGTCGCAGATGAATTTAATAAAGAAAGAGCAAAAATAAGATATAAAAAAAATTCTAGGATTGTTTATTATGGTGTAAATTATGAGTTTTTTTCTAAGGGTAAAGCTAAAAAAGCAAGAAAAACATTTAATTTAGACAGAAAATTTGTAGTTGTACAAAGTGGTATGTTAACAGAGCAGAAAAATCAGCTAACGAGCATAGAAACTATAAACAAGACAAAAGAAAAAATTCCTAATGTTTTATTAGTTTTAGCAGGAGCAGAAGATGCAGAGTATAAAAAAAAATTAGAAAATTATATCAAAAAAAATAAACTTGAAAAATATGTTTTGTTTACAGGAAATTTAATAAGAGAAGAGTTAAGAGATTTGTATAAAGCAACAGATGTAGGATTATTTCCTGTAGGAAAACAAGGTGGATGGCTAGCTCCTTTTGAAATTTTGTGCTCAGGAAATCCTATTATTGTTTCAGAAGAGATGGGCGCTGCTTCTATAATCAAAAAAAATAAGCTAGGCATCGTAACAAAAAATTATGCTAATGCCATTCTTGAGGTTTATAAAAATAAAGAAAAATACAAAAAAGAAGCAAAAGAAGCAGCTTTAGTTGTTAAAAAAAATTTATCTTGGGAAATTTTTGCAGATAAAATGATTAAAGCTTATAAAGAAGCGTGGAAAATGCATAGATTAAACCGATAAAATGACATCCTCCTCGCCCTAAAGGGTTGCCTGATGGCAACTTTTGCCCTCGGCAAAAGCGAGGTTTCCATGATGAGCTTCTTGGTTTAGGATATAATTTCTTACCTTTTCTTCTTGCACAAAACCAACTGAGGCTGCAAATTTTCCCCTGCTCCACAAATGCCCTTTTGGATATCTCAATCTTGCCTTAGGATTTTTCTCAAAGAAAAGCTTTGAAGATAATCCTTTCAAAATCTGCACCGCCATTGAAGCTGCCATGCTTAAAGATATCTGCACTTCGCAATGAATATGTTCGGGCATTACTGAAAGAACAATTATTTTAATTCCGTGCAGCGAAGCCGCTCTTCTTATGCACGCAGACATAAGATTTTTCTGCTCTTCTTTTCTAAACATCTTGTAAGCATACTTTGGCTTCCATTCAAGATGAAGCATCATTATTCCAACTGAATGTGAATAATGATTATACTTATTTATTTGCTGTTCTTGTATTATTTGTGTTTCCATTTTTTCTCCATAACATTCGCTAAAGCAAATGCAAAAGTTTATTTAGTTTGAGAAAGTTCTAACTATGAATGGTAAATTCAGAGAGTTAGAATCAAACTCTCTTTTCATAATCATTTATAGAATAAATATCAATCGTTTATGGAGAACCCCATCCTAAAAGGATGGAGATTTCTTCTTAGTTAAAAAGTAATCAAAAGTACTAAATTTTAATACTTTTAAGATGGTAGAGTTATTTATTTTTGATGGGCACTGTTTACCTGAAGAGTTTGGTTGTAGACGTCGTCAGCGAATAGACTCCAATTTAAGGGAAGTTTTAAAATCAATCAACTTACCTAAACCTATTTTAATAAGAACAGTAATTGACGAACCAAAAAATTACTTCATGGGAATTGATAAATTCCTACTACACTGTTTAAAAAACGGAAACGATAGATATGAGAGTAAGTGGCATGGACACATCCCTCTAAAAAGAAGAACCTTCGAAAGAAGGGGTATACAAGCTAACGATATCATTTGGGCTTTTGAACTATCTGATTTCTCAAAAGCCGAAACATATGTAGAGGTCGATAACAATTATTCACTTCAGGGTTCTGTAAGTGAATGTACTTTTATTATTGATTCAAAAAGTTATACTCGCGAAGAAACTTTTCTATACTATCAGCCTAATACCAAAAAAAGAAGAGTTGGTTTATTGGGGATGGTCCTTTTTGAGGTTGGGCTTGAAAAACAACCGTTTCTTAAAAGGAGTTTAAAATTCAATTTAAAAAAAGAAAATATACAAATGGCTGTTAGAAAAATGAAGAAAGAAGGATATTTTCAAAAAAATAAGAATTATGACTGACTTTCAATGTTTTCAAAATCAGGATTTAAGAATATGAAGTTTTAGTTTCTACCATAAGCCCGTGGATATCTGGATGGATATATGCTTCTTCCCCTTCTTTTAATTTTAAAAAACCAGCTATTCTCTTTGGTATTCTAACTGCCAAGCTGTTTCCTGTTTTTGTTATTTTTGTTTTTATACCCATACCCCAAATACCTTTTTTCTTTGCTATTTCTTCAATTTTCCTGGTTGTTTCGGCGTCTGTGAAAGACTCCCTACAATTATCACAAACATCTGCTTCAAATTCACCTAAATAAACTCCAAACATCTCTTCTTTTATTTTTTTTCTTTTCAAAATTCCTTTCTCGCATATTGGACATTTCATTTTATTTTTTGTTAAATTTACCATCTTGGTTTTACAGTTATTACAAAACAGGTGTCATCTACTTTTTTATAAACCACTATATAGTATCTGTATTCTGATAAAATTTTATTTGGTGGCTGAAATCTCTTTGCTCCTCTTCTAATTCCTTCTTCTACTTCTATTTCTGAAATGCCTCTTTCAGCCATTTGCTCTCTTGAATGTTTACTATATTTTATTTGCAGAGGCATTTTGTATCACCCGTATATAAAGTAATTACATGTAGTATTTAAACCCTTCGTTTTGGTTTTTTAATTTTTCTCGTACGCCGGGCATAAAGCGCACTCGGCAGGGCATTTTCCTTGCCTTATCATCTCTCGCATTTTTTTATATTTTTCAGACTGCCAAATTTCTCTGAATGGTTTTTCCAGAGCATTTCCTAAACTTTTTTGTTTCTGCCAGTCTCTTGCATTTGCTTCATTTTGGCCGCAGCAAGGTGTAACATGCCCCGTAACAAAAATAAAGGGCATAATGTATTCTTTGCAATTGCTTATTGGCGGTTTTTTTTCAAGAGTTTCTGCTTGTTTTTTCGCGCTCATATTTATTGTTATTGGAATTCCATATTTCTTCGCTTTCTCTTTAATCTTCTCAATGTAACCTCTATCAATCTCTACAGCGTATTTTTTAGCCTCTTTAAAATTATGGAGTATGGGAGTTACAAGAATTTCGCCTACTTCTGTATCAAGAGAATGAACAAAGTCTAAAAACCCAAGGAGTTCATCCTTTGATTCTTTTGTAATGATATAATGAAAATTTAATATAGGAAAGCGTTTTTTAAGTTGTTTTTTCAATCTTACAAAAGTCTCTATATTTTTTTTGATTTTTTCATAATTGCTCCCTCGACAAACCTTCTCAAAACTTTTTTTGGAGGCCCCATAGGTTGAAACAAATTGAAAATCTGGGCCTATTTCAAGAAGCTCTTTAATTTGCTCGTCATTTTTAAAATGAGCAAAATGATCCATTACTTCGATTATTGTGCCTTTAGATTTAGCATAAGCTAGCATTTTATGAAAATCTGGATTTAGGTAAGAACTTCCTATGCCGGTTAAGCCGAGCCATTTTGGCTTTCCAAAATCGTCGAATATTTTTTTAAACTGCTCAAAAGACATATTTGTAGACGGCTCTTTCCAAAAACTATGCTCGCAACATTTGCAACGGAAATTGCATATAGTTGTCGGTTCAATCTCGAGAAAAGGGGGAAACAAATCAATTCCGAGTTTAGGAAGAAATTTATTTAGAAAAAAACTCGCTGTTTTTTTATTCCACCATAATGGATAAACCCAAAACATGTTGTAAACTTCTTCAAATCTTCCTGCTAAAAAGAAATTAGAGAGGAGTTTCATTTTATGCGAAAAAGACATTGTTGGCATTTTACAAAATAGAAAAAGAGGTTTTTAAAGATTATTGAGGATAATTATAGAGTTAATAAACCAGCTAAATCTTTTATTATATAATCTGCTCCTTCTTTCTGAAAATCCTTTGTTGTTGCTTTGCCTGTTAAAACACCCACGCTTCTTGTTCCTGCCCGCTTCCCTCCTCTAATGTCATGGATTGTATCCCCAACAACGTAAACATCATTCAAATCTTTTTTCCAACCTCTTGTTTCTGCCCTTGAAACAGCAAACGCTACCAAATCAGCTCTTTCATAAGACTCTTCTCCAAAAGCCCCAGAAGGCAGATATTTGTTTAAATCATATAAAGCAAGTCTTTTTCTCGCAAATTGAGTGGCATTTCCAGTAACCAAAGCAAGGAAATCTCCTCTATTTCTTAATTGTTCAAGAGTTTCTTCTACATCTGGAAGAAGTTTTGTTTTCTCTTTAGAGGCTGTATAAATTTCTCCAAAATAAAATAAACATCTACTAACCGAATCTTCTTTAACATTAATATTATTTCTCTTGAGAGTTTCTCTTAAAATGGCCTTGTCTGTTAATCCGTGCAATCCTTCAAGGGATACTTTAACTTTTTTTTGAAATTCAGTCCAAATAGCTTCTTCGAGAGCAGATTCATAATCTCCAAGCCCAGTTATTAAAGTTCCGTCAATATCAAATAAAAATAAAGACATTTTAAATCTCTCTTAAAACCCTTAAGAAATTCAGTTTATAATTATTATTGTTATAGGATAGTTATTTTTTTATATACTTTCACTACATAAATATTTTTAAGCTGATGTTTTATTGTTTTTTTATTGAAAAGATTAAAAATCTTTTAGCAAACATTAGCTTATAGCTAATATTGTTAATAAATTAACAAAATGAAAATACTTGTAACAGGCGGATGCGGGTTTTTAGGAAGCCATATTTGCGAGATGTACAGAAAAATGGGCGAAGAAGTTATTGCTTATGATAACCTAACAACTTATGAGTTCAAGAAAAATGTTTATATGAAACCAGAATCAAGATACTATAATAAAGAAATGCTGGAGAAGTTAGGAGTTAAAGTAAATATAGCAGATGTTAGAGACAAAGAGACTTTGCTCTCTGCATCAAGAGATGTTGATTTTATATGCCATACTGCAGCTCAGCCAACAATGACTTTATCGTCAGAAGAGCCTGAATTAGATTTTTCAACAAATGTTCTCGGAACTTTTAACTGCCTCGAAGCAGCAAGAAAATTTGATTTGCCGATTGTTTCTTGCAACAGCATACATTGTTATGGCCCAGAAAAAATAAATTCTGAATTAAAAGAGCAAGAAACAAGATATGTTAGAGAGCCCCAAACAATCAACGAAGATGAGCCTTTGCTCCAAGGAGTTGTTACTCCGCTTCATGCTTCTAAAACAGCAGCTGAAAATTATGTTAGATGCTTTATTGATACTTATAAACTTAAAGCAGCTTCTTTTAGATTAACTGGAATTTATGGCCCGTATCAATTTGGTGGAGAAGACCATGGATGGATCGCTAATTTTTCTATAAGAAATATAATTGGTACGCCTCTGACAATCTTCGGAACAGGAAAGCAGTTAAGAGACATTTTATATGCTACTGATGTCGCAAAAGCGTTTAATGCTTTTTTCCAAAAACAAAAACCAGGAATTTATAATATTGGCGGAGGAAAAGAAACAATGCTCTCTTTGTTAGAGTGCATAAAAATGATTGAAGAAATCTCAGGAAAAAAATCTATTATAAAATTTGATAAAGACAGATTTGGGGATTTAAGATATTATGTTTCTGACTATTCAAAATTTCAGGATGCAACTGGCTGGAAGCCAGAGATTATGCCAAGAGAGGGAATTATGAGACTGATAGATTGGATAAAGAAAAACAGAAATTTGTTTTACTGAAGGTTTAAAAATAGTATAAAGAAAAACAGAAATTTGTTTTACTGAAGGTTTAAAAATAGGACAGAAACTAAAAGAGAAAAAGAAACAATTATGATTCAAAAAAGTTGGGAGTATATCATTAAAGGAGTAAGAAAAGTATAAAAAGATATGTTAAAGAATATAAATAAGGGTTTATTATAAATACGACCCGCGATTATGGTTTATTATAAAAAATACTTAGGGTATTTGAAGAGAAAGATTTTTTCTGAAGTCAGATGGGGATATGTTATTTTTTTTGTTACAAACAAGTGTAATTCAAGATGCAGGCATTGTTTTTATTGGAAAGATTTAAATAAGGGGGGGGAAATGAATTTGGAGGAGATAGAGAAAATCACTAAAAATATTGGGGGAGTGGAAGTTCTACTTCTCTCTGGAGGGGAGCCTTTTTTAAGAAAAGATTTATTTGAGATTATTTCCTTTTTTATAAAAAATAATTCTGCAAAAGTTGTTTCTATACCAACAAATGCTCTTGATACAAAAAAGATTATAGGAACTACGATTAGGCTATTAGAGCAATTTCCTAATGTGACCTTTTCTATAAATCCTTCAATAGATGGTTTATACGAAAAAAATGAGGAATTCCGAGGAATTAAAAATAGTTTTGAAAAATCGATTAAAACTCTAAAAAGATTGGAAAAAATAAAAAAGAAATATAAAAATCTTGATATAGTTATTAACACCACTATTTCTAATTTAAATTACAAAGACATCGATGAGATAATAGAATTTTTCAAGAATTTTGACATAACTTATCATAATTTTGAATTATTGAGAGGAAATCCAAAGGAAAAAAGTATAAATCTTCCCTCTTTAAGTGAAATTAGAGAGATTCACCCAAAAATTATTAGATTAAGAAATTTTTATATTAATAAAAATAAAAAATACTCGGGATTTGAAAAGTTATTAGAGAGAACATCTGTTTTAGGAGTTACAAAATACACTCAAATTTTAAAAGAGAGGGTTTTAGATAATAAAGGCTTCCCGTTTATCTGTTCTGCTGGAAAAAATATCTTTGTTCTTGAGCCGAATGGGGATTTGAAATTATGTGAGCTCCATCCTGCTGTTGGGAATTTAAGGGATTATGAGTATGATGTAGAAAAATTACTAAAAAATAAAAGAGCAAAACAGATGTTTGAAGCTGTAAAAAAATGCAGATGCACACATATTTGTTTTCTAAATATGTCTATAGCAAATGATAAAAAAAGCTTGATTAAAATTCCTTATTACTTCTTAAAATGGAAGAGCTAACAATAATAATCCCTACTTATAACAGAGTCAATCTTCTGAAGAAAGTCTTAGTGGCTTTAAATAAGCAATCTTACGATTTAAACAAAGTAGAGGTTCTTGTCTTGGACGATTGTTCTCTTATGAATCTAAAACCAGAAATTTCAAAATTAAAAACAAAATATAGACTGAAGTTTTTTAGGATGAAAGAACATGCTGGGCAGGGAATGGCTAAAAACAAAGGAATAAAACTGGCGAGAGGAGAATATTTATTATTTATAGGGGATGATATGATTCCCAACAAAGATTTATTAAAAGAGCATATGGAACTGCATGAAAAAAATAGAGGAATAGCGGTTTTAGGAAGAATTTTTTGGGCTAATGAGCTGAGAAATGAATTTATGAATTATATTGAAAAAATTCAGTTTCATTATGATAATATAAATAATAAGAATGATGTGAAATTACATTTTTATACTTCAAATATCTCTTTAGAAAAAAAATGGTTTAAAGATGAAGAATATAGTGGCAAATTTAAGAACTATGGATTTGAAGACCTTGAACTTGGTTACAGGCTTGAAAAAAAAGGGTTAAGAGTTGTGTATAACCCACGTGCTATAGCTTACCATCATCACAGCTATACTTTTGAACAGTTTTGCGAAAGAATGAGGAAAGTTGGGAAATCTGCAGTTATTTTCACGAGACTTCATCCAGAATTAAAAAGAAAGTATATCCCGAGCTTTAAAGAGATTTTTAAATTAGGCAGCTTTGTTTTGTCGAAAAGTTTTTTTAAGCATATCAACAAAAAAACGTATTGGCATGCGAATTTTGTTTATAATTATCTTGAGGGCGTGGAAGAGGAATCAAGGGGAGAATAATTTTTCTATCGGAAATCTATAAAATCCATATTTATTATATTGAAGATTGTATATATCCAAAGATAATAAATATTTAAAGGCAAAAAAAATTGCTAAGTTTATGTTAGGAGATAAAAGAGTTTCAGTTGTATTTTCCACTTACAACGAGAAAGAGTCTATAAGAAAATGCATAGAAGATTTTTTTAAAACCGGAGTTGTAGATGAGGTAATTGCAGTAGATAATAATGCAGTCAAAGGAACAAAAGAAGAGATACTAAATACCCGAGCTAAATATTTTCACGAAAAAAAACAAGGATTTGGTTGGGGTTATAGAAGAGCGCTATATGAAGCAACCGGCGATATTTTGATTATGATAGAACCAGATGGAACTTTTGTGGCAGATGACATTTTCAAATTTTTTGCTTATGCTAATCAATTTGACGTTGTCTTTGGGACAAGAACCACCAGTATTTTAATAGGAAGCGGTGCAAACATGGGTTTTCTAATGAAATGGGCTAATTGGTTTGTTGCCAAGATAGTTGAATTTTTATTCGGTACAACGCAATTAACTGATGTTGGCTGCACATACAGGCTGATTAAAAGGGAAGCATATGAGAAAATAAAAAGAAGTTTTGTTATCACAGAAAGCGAGTTTAATTTAGATATGATGCTGCAGATAATCAGAAACAAAATTAAATTTATTGAGATACCTATAAACTATAAAAAGAGAGTTGGAAAATCATCTGTTACAGGAAGCAGGTTTTTAGCATCTATATTAGCAATAAAAATGTTATTTTTAATTTTAAAACATAGACTAAATATAATAAGAAGATAAATGGAAAAAAGGAATATTTTTTTATTTGGAATTTTGGCAATCCATGTCATATTTGTAATTTTTTCTATGAATCAACCATTTCACGGAGACGAAGTTGTTTTTGTGGAGTCTGCTAAAGGAATTCTGAAAACAGGAAAACCTGTTTTTGATTACAGTGCTTTTAAACCCAACTTTATTGGCTTATGGCACTCTCCCCTCTATGCTTATATATTAAGCGTGTTTATTTTTATATTTGGAGAGAGTATTTATTCTGTGAGGGCAGTGTCTGCACTATTCAATATTTTTACAATTGTCTTGGTTTATTTAATCACGAGAAAAGTCTTAGAGAAAAATAAAAATAATGAAAATTGGGCATTGCTAACCACATTTATATATGCCCTCAATCCATTAACCGTACAGAGCTCTGTTATTATTGATATCGATGGAGGAATTTTAAATTTTGCAGTATATTTATTCTTGTATCTTTTTATTAAAAACAAAAACTTTTATTATCTTATCCCTTCTCTACTTTTCGTTTTTTTAGCAAAAGAAAATGTTTATTTTATTTTATTTTTGGTTTTTTTTGTTTATTGCATTTTAACTTTTGAGTGGAAGAAAATACCTAAGATAATATTCTTATTTTTAATAGCAGGTGTATTGTTCGTTACTTTTTTTTGGATTTATTGTAGTTTTCTTGGTCTAGATTTCTCAATGCCTTTTAAACATAATTTTTCTGGGTTTGGAGATATCAAAATTATACGTTCTGATTTAACCTCTTGGGCTATCTCTGCATGGTCATTTAAAACATTTTTTTATTTTGCGGTTCCATTTTTTGTAATTTTATTTTTTATTTTTACTTTTAGTTTTTATTATAGTTTAACAAAGAATAAATATTTGGATAGTGAACAAAAACCAATTCTCCTGCTTAATGTTCTTTCTATCATCTCCATATTAGTGTTCTTTTACTTAGGAGTTAGTTGCTGGGGTTTTCCTAAATATTATATAATTGCACTTCCTGGCATGTCTATTTTTCTGGTTTATATGCTCTCGCAAGAAAAAATACTAAGAAGCATGAGTGATTTCCCAATAAAAAATAAGAATTTTCTTTTTTGTGTAGTTCTTATTGCCCTCTTCGATATCCTCTTAGTTTATTTTCAGTTATTCGTCCAAAACCCATTAATCCCTGAATTTGACTCTGCAGCGGTTAATACAAACATTTTTTATGCTATAAAGTTAATAAGTTATACTTTTGTTTTGTATACTGTAGTTCCTTTTTTTATTTGCTTTTTTATTCTTTGTTTATTTAAATTTAAAAGAAAAGTTTTGGTTTCTTTAATTTTTCTTACTTTTTTTATGTTTTTATATCTAAATTTAACGCATGCTTTTGCAAATTACTCTACTTATTCTAAGTATGGAGATAAAGGGATTTTAGAGGTTGTTAACTACTTCAACAGCAGAAAAATTCCTCCAAATGAAATTACAACTCATATGCATCTTGGAAAATATTTAGGAATTTCAGATTATTATGAGATAACTTTCGCGTATAATAACGAAAAGGATTTCAAAGAAAAGATTATAGATAATAAAAATATAAAGTATTTAGTAATTTGGGAAAGGGATATTGGTAGAATTGGAAAAAAGAATATGGGTTATTTTTACTTAAAAAGAAAAATAGGATCATATTATATATTCAAGAAAAGGAGTAGTTAGCATTATCAGGAAAAATTTGTTTTACTGAAAGTTTATAAATGAGTTTTCTTTTTAGAAAAATGGCAAGATTAGTTTTGGTTAATGCCGGAAAAAATTATGAGTATGGGGTTCATGAGCCGCTTCATTTACTTGTTTTAGCTGCTTATGCAAAAATGCATGGACATGAGGTGGCTATAGCTGACCAAATAGCAGGAGAAGATGTTTTCAAAAAGATAAAAGAGAGCAATCCAGATTTTGTAGGCATCACAGGAACAACTGCTGTAATAAGCGAGGCTTATGAAATAGCAGATTGGTGTAAAAATGCTGGTTTCAAAACCATCCTTGGAGGAGTTCATGTCAGCGTTATGCCAGAAGAAGCTTTGAAGCATGCTGATTATGTTGTTAAGGGGGAGGGAGAAGATGCTTTAATTAAGATAATTTCTGGAGATGCTAAAAAAGGAATAGTTGTGGGAAGATGTATAAAAAATCTTGATAAACTACCAAAAATAAACAGGGATTTAATAAATGTAAAATACTACCAAAAAGGGAAAGATAGGACTCCTGGTACACATTTACATTTTGTCCCACCAAATACAAGACTTAGTTCTATTTTAGCTACGAGAGGGTGCCCATTTAACTGCATTTTTTGCCATAATAGTTGGAGAGGCTTGCCGGTGAGAATGAATTCTGCAAAACATATCATAGAAGAAATGAAAGAGCTAAAAGAGAAATACGGAACAGAGGCAATTTTTTTTATGGATGATGATTTCTTGTTTAGTAAATCAAGAGTTTTAGAGTTTTGTGAACTTTACAAAAAAGAGAAATTAGATATAATTTGGGGCTGCCAAGCGAGAGTAACTTCAGTTGATAAAGATATTTTAGCAGAATTAAAATCAGCAAATTGCAAGCAAATAACTTTTGGGCTTGAGTCAGGGAGCCAGAGAATTTTAAGTATGCTAAAAAACAATTTGACAACTATAGATCAAAATAAAAATGCAATAAAATTAGTGAAAGAATCAGGAATTATGGCATGCGGGAGTTTTATGATTGGCAACCCAGGAGAAACAGAGCAAGAAATAGAAGACACCAAAAAATTCATTCTTGAAAACAATTTGGATGGTTTTGGCGTAAGCATAACAACGCCGTTTCCAGGAACTAAACTATGGGAAATATGCAAGGAAAAGGGGATTATTCCATATACAATTGACTGGAGTAGTTTTAATCTTTCTAAACTTACTTTTGCCTTAAGCGATGTTCCGCAAGAAAAAATGGAAAAAATTTATAACAAATTTTTAAATCTCGTTTTAGAAAAAAATCCTGGAATGACTCCTAAAAATGTTTTGAAAGTTGCCTTGAGGCATCCTAAAAAAGCTATGGATAGAATCATAAAAAATCCAAAATCAATTCCTATTTTATTAAAAAGAATTTTTAATTCACAAAACTAAAAACATGAAAGAAAAAATCATACAACTCTCCTCAACTTCGGCATCTTTTTTTCTAAATAGTGGTAAAGGGAGTATTGACAAAATCCTTAAAGATGATTGGTTTGCGCAAGTTGCAAAGCAGATTAAAAAGTTTTATCCTAAAACAGAAGTGGAATGTTGGGCTCCTGAAAAAAGTTGCAAAAAAGAAGTTATCACAGAAGATTCAAAAATAAAATTTAGAATATTTCCTTCTACTTTGTCAATAAGACCTGGAATGGAACTTTCTTTTTCGATGGTAAAAGCTTTAATGGAAGAGATTAAAAAAGCAGAAAAAGAAAATAAAAAATTAATTTTGCACATTCATGAGTATCACTCTTGGCAGGCTTATTTAGTATTGTATTTTATAAAAAAGAACAAAAATATTAAAATTGTAGCTCAGCACCATGGAGGGAGAAGCCCTTTTAAAAATTTAAATAAATATAAAAGACTGCTAATTTTTTTTCCGGTTATAGCTTTAATGCAGTTTTTTGAAAATTTATTATTCAAAGAAGTGGACATTTTTTATGCTTTAAGTGATAAAGAACTAACCTATTTAAAAAATAAAACCAACGGAAAAATAAAGTTTCAGACAATGGGAATTCCTGAAGAACTTTTCGGGCAAAAAAATAAACAAAGAATAAAAAAGGAGTTAGGACTTGAAGAAAATAAAAAATATATTCTTTATGTTGGAAGGATAAAAACAACCAAAGGAATAAAAGAATTGCTTGATGCTATCAAAAAACTTCCTGGTACCGAGCTTATACTAATTGGAAGAGGAGACGATGCTAAAAATTACGAAGAGTATGCAAGACAAAAAGGAATTAAAAATGCTAATTTTCTTGGAGCGATTTATGGAGATAAAAGATTGGGCTATTATGATGCTTGTGATTGCTTAATTTTACCAAGCTATACTGAAGGAGCTCCGGTTGTACTGATGGAAGCTATTGCAAAAAATTTACCTGTCATAGCCACGAATGTTGGAGGTGTAGCAAAAATGATTGAAAGTGGAAGAGAAGGAATAATTATAAAGCCAAAATCAAGCGAAGAAATTACAAAAGCGATAAGAGAAATTCTAAACTGGAAAAAGAAAAACATTAAAAAATATGCTAAGAAGTATAAATGGGAAAATATTATAAAAGAGACAATTGAAGACTACAAAACAATATGCTGAAAAATATAAATGGGAAAAAATAATTAAAGAAACAATTAAAGACTACAAAACAATATGCTGAAAAATATAAATGGGAAAAAATAATTAAAGAAACAATTAGAGATTATGAAGATTTATAAAATAGAGGAGATTACTATATAAAAATTCACCATCATCTTTATAAACCTTAGATATCATAATAAAAAATGGTTAAAATTCAAGATTTACAAAATTTTTTATTGAACGAGCCGACACAAATTAGTTGTTCTTATTTAATTTTCTCTTTGGTTTTAGCTGCTTTATTATCCTACATCTTAAGTAAACTCTATGTCAAATATGGGCTCGCACTTTCCAACAGAAGAAGATTCTCTGATAATTTTATTCTTTTAACGATGATAACTACTTTGATTATTACTGTTGTAAAGTCTTCACTCGCGCTCTCTTTAGGATTAGTCGGAGCACTATCAATTGTCAGATTCCGTTCAGCAATTAAAGAACCAGAAGAATTGATTTTTCTATTTTTATGCATATCTATTGGTTTGGGTTTAGGAGCTAATCAGTGGAAAATCACGCTATTGTCTTTTTTGATTATATCTTTGTTTGTCTGGATGAGGCATTTTTATTATGAAAAAGAAACAGATCAAAATTTGTATATAACAGTTTCTGGAAAAATTTCTGGCTCGTTAACGCTGAAAAATATTATTGATATTCTCAAAAAAAATTGCCTTTCTGTTCATTTGAAAAGATTTGATGAGTCAAAAGAAGATTTTTTGGAAGCGTCTTTTTTGGTTGACTTTAGATCATTTAATGAGTTAGAGAAAGTAAAAAAGGAATTGAATGCTCTTTCAAAATCTATTGATATTACTTACATTGATAAAATAGGCATTTATTAAAATAAAAATGAAAATTAAGAAAAGGGAAGATTCTCCTGATTTTTATGAAAGTGCATCAAGCTTTTTTAAGAAACACATATTCAACAAAAAAATCAAAATACTTTTGATAATTATAATTTTTATTTTTGGGATATTCTTTGGACTATTAGTCGGAGGGGTTTTTGGAACTTTAGATAATCCTTCTCCGATAATAGTGAAGATTGTAAGAAGTTTAGGAATAGAAAATACAGGCTTACAAGAGCTTTTCAGGAATATTTTAGCTGAAAATATAAAGATTCCATTTAATTATATTAAAGGGCAGTTTTCGAGTCCTGAAAAAATCTACCTAGACATCGGGTTTCAAGAGTATCAGAAACTAAGTTATCATAGAGAGCAAGCTTTAGCAAGGGGATTTATACTCCCTGAAGACCAAGAAGAAGTTCCGGCAAAAATTACCTATAAAGATAAAACAGTAAAAGTAAATTTAAGGCTGATGGGGGATGGAATGGACCATGTTAACACTGAAAAATGGTCTTTAAGGATTGTTGTTACAGGAGAGGATAAGTTATTTGGAATGAAAACTTTTTCGATTATGCATCCTAAGACTAGAAACTATGTCACTGAGTTTATTTATCATACTGCACTTAGAAGAGAAGGATTGATTTCTTTAAGATATAATTTTATAGACGTTGTTATAAATGGAAAATATAAAGGAGTGTATGATTTAGAAGAGAGTTTTGACAAAGAGCTAATTGAAAACAACAATAGAAGAGAAGGAACAATTATCAGATTTTCAGAGGAAAAAATATGGGAGGATTTATTACAGAACAAACCTCTATTTTCAGATACAGAGAGCTATTATAAATATGTGGGGGATAAATTTTTAGAGTTGTATTATTTCAGCAACATAGATTCTTTTAAAACAACAACTATTTTAAATGACCCTGCTAAAACTGCAGAATTTGAAAAAGCGAGGGGCCTTTTAGAATCTTTTAGAGTTGGAGAATTAAAGACGCACGATGCGTTTGATACAGAACAACTTGCAAAATATTTTGCTGTTGCTACTTTGCTTGGTGCTCAGCATGGCAGTCAAGCAACTAAAATAAGATTTTACTATAATCCTATTGCCTCTATTTTGGAGCCTATTGGCTATAATGGGCTTTGTATGAGCAATTATGGTGTCATCAGAGATTTCATACCTGGGTGTTTTTATTTTGATAGCTCTTATAATGTAGACCATGAGTGTTCTGACAAGTTTAAGGACTATTACAGTTCGTTGTTTAGCGATGGTGTATTTTTTGAGAAGTATATGCAAGAATTAGAAAGAGTTTCTAAAGATGCATATTTAGATAAGCTGTTTAGTGATTTAGATAAAGAGATTAAAGGTAACATAAATATAATACGTAAAGACATGCCTTATTATCATTATTCTAAAGAAATTTTTTACGATAATAAAAAATATATACAAAATGTTTTAAATCCTGTAAAGAGCATAAACGCCTATTTTGAAGGAAAATCTGCTGATGGAAAAAGTATTGTTTTGTCTGTTGGAAATACGGGATTTCTCCCAATTGAAATTTTAAATGCAGTTTATAATGATTCTATAAACTTAGAATCAAAACAAAAAAAGATTATTCTTCAACCAATTCCTACAAACGAGAGTGTCAATTATACAAAAATTGAGTTTGAAATTCCAGATAACCTAAAATTAGAAGAAAGCATTATCAATTTAAAAGTAGATTATAAGCTCTTTGGAACAAGCAGCATAAGGAATGAGAGTGTTTTGCCATGGCCTTACTTCGGTGAAAAACTTGAAGAAGATTTTATAAGAGAAAAACCGAATACAGAAAATTTTGAATTTTTAGAAATGGATGAGCAATCTAAAACTATCCGTATTAAAGAAGGATATTGGAGCTTAAATGAAAGTCTTATAATACCTGAGGGTTTTAGTGTTTTTTGCAATGCTGGAACAACTCTTAACTTAATAAATAGTGCTACAATTCTTTCATATTCTCCTCTAAGGTTTAATGGGGATAAAGAATCTCCTATTGAGATTATTTCTTCAGATAAAACTGGAGAGGGAATAACACTAATGAAATGCGATAAAGAATCTGTTTTTAATAATGTAATTTTTAAGGGATTATCAAACCCGTCTAAAAATAACTGGAAATTAACTGGAGCGGTTAATGTTTATGAATCACCTGTTAAGTTTAATAATGTTATATTTTCAGAGCTGGCGTCTAAAGATGATGTTTTAGACGAGTTGCTGAATATAGTGCGCTCTGATTTTGAAATTAAAAATTCTAGTTTTAAAGATTCATTTTCTGATTGTTTTGACAGTGATTTTGGAAATGGAATACTTGAAGGAGTTTCTTTTATCGAATGCGGCGGAGATGGCATTGATGTTTCCGGAGCAACTATCAATGTTACTGACATTAGTATGTCTAATATTGGAGACAAAGGAATAAGTGTTGGAGAGAAAAGTGAGGTTTATGTTAACAATGCAGATATAGACAAAAGTTTTATAGGATTAACTAGTAAAGACCAATCTAAGGTTGATGCTAACAACATTAAGATTTCAGATAGTGAGTATGGTTTTGCTGTTTATCAAAAAAAAGCTGAATTTGGCCCTGCTGCCATAGAAGCGCTTAATGCTAATCTTTCACTTAACAAGAATAATTATATTGTTGAAAAAGGCTCATCTCTTTCAGTTAATGAAAAGATAGTGCTTGGAAATGAAAAAGAGGTATATAAAAAGCTTTATCCTGAAGATGTTAAATAGAAAAATGACTATGGATTTTGAAGGTTATAGATATGAAAGAAAATTTGTTATTAGAGAGTTCATGAGTTATGAAATTGAGCATTTAATAAAAAGTCATCCTGCAGGGTTTCATGAAATTTTCTACCAAAGAAATGTGAATAACATTTATCTTGATTATATGGACATGAATAATTACGCAGATCACACAATCGGAAATTCTAACAGGTTGAAAATTCGTATAAGATGGTATGGAAAGATGTTTGGAGAAATACAGCCGGTATTAGAATTAAAAATTAAGAAAAACGAGCTTGGGAAAAAGATGTCATTTCCATTAAAACCTTTTAAATTCAATAGAGATTTTTCTTCGGATTTTTTGAAAAAAGAAATTTTTGAAAAATCAAATCTTCCAAAATGGTTGGTTGAAGAACTGAAAACTTGCTCTCCGGTATTGTTGAACTCTTACAAGAGAAAATATTTTATTTCAAAAGATAAAGCATATAGGATAACGCTTGACACAGACTTAAAATTTTTTAAAATTAACCAAAAAAACAATTTGTTTTATGAAAAAATTGTAGACAGAGACAATTCTATTTTGGAGTTAAAATATGACGGAAAAGATTATAGGAAAGCTTCTCATATAACTGAAAATTTTCCATTTAGATTGTCTAAACTTTCGAAATATATACAGGGTATAGAGGTTCTTGAGCTTTGTTAGGAATTTTCTTCTATATCTTTAATTTCCACACTTGTGTGACCAAGCTGCTGCTTGTGGTTTGTTTTTAATTTAACATCACAAGGATGGCAATTTCCATATTTATCACACTGCCTGAATCTGTCTTCAATTTGAAAATTCTCGTCAAGCAAATTTCCTACAGGGTTTTCTTCCGCAAATAAATCTCTATGGCAACGATAAATATTTCCATTAGGGCCTATAATTAATTCAGATGTTTTGCATAAACATTTTTTTGGAATACTGTTTGAAACAGAGTTGGGATATTTTGAATAATCTCCATACAACTCGCCTTTATATGCGCCTGTAAAATCTTTAAGCCGAAAATCAATTCCTTCTGCTTTGCATAAAAACTGCATTTGAGTTATTGATTGCAGTTGATGAGAAGAGGGATATTGAACAGCCCATATGCCGACAGAAAAACCTGCATCTTGCAATAATTTTACATTTTTTATTAGCCTTTCAGCTTCCATTTGTTCTGGATGATAAGAAACCCGTATAGATGCATAAGGGGAGTTTCTTTTAATTCTTTTCGGACTAACATTATTAATAAATTTGTTGACTAAAGTTTCATTGTAGAGATTTGTTAAAATATCTATGTTAATAGAGGATTTTAGATTATTGAGGATATGGATAAATTCAGGATGCAAAAAGGGCTCGCCTCCTGAAAAGGTTATTGGCACATCTTCTCTTGTTTCTATTCTGTTTAAAGCTTTTATCCATTGTTCTCCTGAAATTTCATGAAAGCGATTTCGGTTAAAATCTTTAGAAAATGCATTTAAACAAAAACTGCATTTCAAATTGCAGCGCATTGTTGGGAATACTGCAATATATTTATACGCTTCTGGAAGTTTTATGCTCCTCATTTTATACTGAAAGATAAAAGTAGAATTTAAAAAGATTGTGTAGCGGAGATAGGGCGTTTTTAATAGTTATTTTGAACAATATAAATCCTTAAAAACTAATTTAAGCAATTTAGAACTACTTTAAAATGAAAATAGAAGAAAAATATTCTAATGGCTTGTTAGATTTTCATACTCATACAACTAATTCTGACGGCGGAGACACTCCTACAGAACTTGTAGAAAGAGCAAAAAAACAAGGAGTCAGTGCTATGGCATTAACAGACCATAATGTTATTTCTGGTTTAGAAGAATTTAGAAATGCTTGCGAAAAAGAAGGAATTTTTGCAATTCCATTTGGGACAGAGATTTATGCAGAATTACCTGCAGAGATTCTTTCACCTAAAGATAATGATGCTCCTGATTTAGTAATTCTCGGGAAAAATCCTAGAGATTCAAATGATAAAATTGGGGTTTATCAGAGCATACTAATAAAAGACTGGAGAGAACGTTTTTTTCCGCAAACAATGGCTAATTTGAGAAAAATTGGGTTTGAGCCGCCTGCAGAAAACTACAAAAACGCAAAAACAATTAAAGATTTTGGTGAATATGGAGAATTTCTAAAAAAATCACTTACTGAAGGAAAGAATTTAGAGGTGTTAGTTAATCACGTACTCAGCGTTAATCCTGAGATTATAAGGGAAGATATTAAAAAATCTCCAATAAAATACACAAATAAGTATATTTTTGCAATAGGACAGCGGGGATTTGCAAAAAGAATTGAAGGATTTAAAGTTAAAGATGCTGTTCAGTTGGCAGAAGATATAAATTGTAAGTTGTTCATAGCGCATCCTGGCGGAGAATATGGATTTTTGAGTGATGCGATTTTAGATTGTTACATAAATCAAAGAGTTAGAGGAATTGAAATAAGAAATTATTTTAATACACCAAAGCAAAATGCGAAATTTGATAAGCTTGCTGAAAAACATAATTTAACAAGAAGCGGCGGCTCTGATTGCCATGGAGATAACGGGCCTTTTAAAATTGGCATATATGACAGACCACAGAATCAATTGCCAAAAGAAGTTTTACAAGAACTTTTAGATAACTTGCCTTGAAATGAGCTACAAACCAATAGATTATTCAACCTGGGATTTTTCTGGAAAGGGAAAAAATATTACCACGCTTCTTACTCCTATTGAAAATGAGACTTGGAAAAAAGCTTTGCCTTTTCAAGATAAACGAGATGACAAAGGACATGCAGAAGTTGTAACTTATTTTGCTCTTAAACTTCTTGAACAAATAAAAACAAAAAGAGAAATTGTTGTTCCATCTGCCATCTTGCATGATACGGGATGGAGTCAGATGTCTAAAAACGAATTAGAATTATTTCGTGATGAAAATTGGAAAAGATATGAACAAGTTTTAAGAGCGAGACATCAAGAAGAAGGTGTTAAAGTTGCAAAAGAAGTATTGACAAAATTAGATTATGTTGAAGAAGAGCAAGAAGAGGTTTTAGAAATAATCTCCCAGCATGATACAAGAAAAGGTTTTCTCTCTTTAGAAGATGGAATTGTGAGAGACGCTGATAAATTATGGAGATTTAGTTTATCAGAGGTTATAGCTGTTAAAAATAGATGGGGCATGTCTTTTGATGAATGGAAAGCAGGTAAAAAAGAATTAACTGAAAAAGAAGGATTTTTTTATTCTGATTTTGCTCGGCAAATTGCCAGAATAGAACTTGAGAATACATTAGAGAGTTATGAAATAATGAAATAACAAATTTCTCACTTTATATTTAGCTCTTTCATTCGCTCAATGTTTCTGTAGATAGTGTCTGAAGAGTTTGGTATTAATCCAGAATCAAAAGCTTCTTTCAAATCAGCGACTGCGTCTAAGATTGTTTTTTTCGGCTCCAAACCCAATTCTTTTTTTATTTTTTCAGAAGAAATGCGGTATGAGCGCAAATCTTTAGTTTCTGTTCTCTCAATTTTTATCTGCTTTCCTACAACTTTTTTTACCATTTCCGCGATTTCTATTAAGGCGTGATTTTCATAACCTGCATTGAAAATTTTTCCTGCTATTTTCTCTTTTGGAGTTTTCAATAGTTGGATATAGTAGTCAGTTATATCCTCTATATGAATATTTGGCCTTTTTTGCTCTCCGCCAAAAACAGTTATTTTTCCTTTGTTTATTGCGTGCTCTGTCAAAATGTTGACTGTTAAATCTAATCTTAATCTTGGCGAGTATCCGCAAACAGTTGCGGGCCTTATGATGACTGTTGTGAAATTTTCATCATTTGCTTGTTTAACAACTTCTTCTGCCCATACTTTTGTTTGAGAGTAGATGGTCAAGGGCTCAAGTGGAAGCTCTTCAGTAACATTTGGTTCTTCTTTGATACCGTAAACACTGCTTGAAGAAGCATAAATAAATCTCTTGACTCCTTTTTCTTTAGCTCTTTTCACGAGCTCTTTAGTTGCTTCAAAATTAACTTGTTTTGTAATTTCTGGATTTAAATCTGAGCATGGGTCATTTGATATTGCTGCTAAATGTATCACATAATCTATGCCATTTAAACACTCATCTACCAGCTTATAATCTCTTATATCCCCTTTTATTATTTCGCATTTATCTTTAACAGAGTCTAAACACTCTTTCCCAAACCACATTGTATCTATAACTTTTACATTGTATCCGCTTTCTAATAATTTTGGAACTAAAACTGCTCCAACATATCCTGCTCCGCCTGTAACTAAAACTTTTTCCATCATTTTCAGTTTTTTGAAAGATATGAAGTTTAAAAATATTTGCGTATCTTAATGTCCATATCTAATTTTTAAAAATAATTGTGCATCTCAATGCTCATATTTGATTTTTAAAAATATTTGCGTATCTTAATGTCCATATCTAATTTTTAAAAATAATTGTGCATCTCAATGCTCATATTTGATTTTTAAAAATAATTGAATTACTACAAAACTTAAAGCTGTCGAATTACCGATTATAACCGGCAAAGAGGTTATTAGGGAACCATATACAACCCAGAGAATACAATTTATTAAATAGATGATTAACATGAGAAGTGATACATCTCTAACACTTTTTGTTTTGACAGATTTTATCACTTGGGGCAACAATATTAAAGTTCCAAAAACTGCTGCGATATACCCTATGAGGTTGATAATTTCTAAATTCATTTTTTATCCTTCTTTTTTCCCATCCATTTAGACCAATCCAAATTTAAACTTTGAGGCACAACTCTCAGATAGTCCTTTAGAGTATTTCCGAGATTATAAACATGCTTCATATAATCTGTTGTTTTTGTTATATAAAAAAGACTAAAAAACAAGGCGTTTGTTGGAAGCTTTATTAAATGATTGACAATAAGATTTCTCGCCCACGGGAACCGAACTGCAACAGTTCCGAGCATAGTCAAATTTCTCTGCATCCTCTTTTCTTTTTCATTAAAGCAATTTAAAGGTGAATCATTATGATAAGATATATGCAAGTCAGTAAAGCCTTTTTTAGAATCGTAAAAACCATGCTTATCACAAAAATCTCCGAGGGCAGTTCCTGGATAAGGATAAGCTGTACCAAACTCACCGATGACAAAAGTTTTTTGCTTTTTTCCGCATTCTATATTAAAGTCTAAAGTAGCTACGTCATCTTCTATTTTTGATGTTGGCAGGGCGAGAATATTATTGCTCTGAATCGCAATACCTCTTTCTCCGCATAATTTGTAAGCTTTTTTAATCTGCTCGTTAGTCATTTTCCTGTTTAAAACTTTTTCTCTCAGTTTTGGATTTGCAGATTCTATCGACATGCTTATAGCTTTGCAGCCAGATTTTTTTAGCAAGTCTGCTATTTCTTTTGTCATCGTATCTGCCCTCATCAAACAGAAAAATGGCAAACCTATTTGTTTCGGATACTCTTCTGCAAATTCTTTCAGCCAATCATCTGCTGTGAGAGTAAAAACATCATCATAAAATTTTATATATTTCAAGGGCCATTTTTTCCTTACTTCTAAAATTTCTTGCAGAATATTTTTTACGCTTCTTTTCCTTACATATCTTTGCCCAGGATACATCTTTCTAAAAGAGTCATTAAAACAGTAGGTACAGTTATAAGGGCAGCCTCTAGAAACGAAAAAATGTTTTATGGGGTTTTCTCCGCTTTCGCCATTGTTATAAAACAAAGCTCTATCAGGAAATGGAAGAGAATCCAAATCCTGAATCAATGGCATCAATTTGGGCTTTTTCCCTCCTGCGAGCATTATGTTTTTCAAATTAGAAAAATTTTTATTGGCATCAACACGATTCAAAAAGTCTGTAAATGCATAATCTCCTTCGCCTATACAAACTGCATCCAATTTAGCATCAACTAAAGTTCTTTCTGGAAAAAAAGTTGCGTGCGGCCCGCCCATTATTGTTATTATATGGGGATATTTTTCTTTTAATTTTTTATTAAAGTCAAAATAAGTTATATGCTCTCCTGTTGAACCAGTGTAAGCTACAACCTCTGGCTTTTGTACTTTTATTTTTCCCAAGACATCTTCTCTTGATAGAACTCCTAAAGTAGTTTTATGGCCTGCTTGTTTTGCAACTGCTGAAATTTGCATTATTCCTACTGAAGGGAAATATTCTCCTCCTTTCACAACAAACATCACTTTGGCCATTATTTTTTAGAGAAAGTGTATTTAAAAAATTTTGTGTAGTAAAGATAGTTATATGTTTGATTATAACAATATTTATAAGTAGTATCATTTATGTTATAAAATTGTGAAAAAAGCATTAATTATAACATGGGAAGGTTATCAAGACCAAGAAGTACTATACCCTTTTTATAGGCTTCAAGAAGACAATTTTCAAGTTGACATAGCAGCAGCTTCTTCAGGTGAGATTCATGGCATTTTAGGAACAAAAATAAATGCAACAAAATCAATTTCAGAAATAAAAGTAGATGAATATGATTTGTTAATTCTGCCCGGGGGAGTTAAAGCATTAGAAAAAGTCAGGCAGGAGAAAAAAGTTATGGATTTTATAAAAGAATGGAATGAAAAAGGGAAGATTATAGGAAGCGTATGTCATGGAGCTCAGCTGTTAGTTTCTGCAAAAATTGTAAAAGGAAGAAAAATTTCTGCTTACTACAGCATTAAAGATGATATTGAAAATGCCGGCGCAGTTTATATAGACGCACCTTTTGTTGCAGATGACAATATTATAAGCAGCCCACACTACAAACATCTTGGTCCTTGGATGAAAGAGGTTTTAAGACAGTTTTATCTGAAAAATAAACAATATAATAAGTAAAATAACATAACTTTAACTACCCATATCTTTTTAAATTTAATCTCTTGATTTTTAAATGATAAAAAGGATTGAAATTTCTGAAGAAGATAAAAGAAGCATTTTAAGTCATGAATATCCAAAAGATATGGGCTTAAGTAATGTTAATTTTAGGGGGCTTGTTGTAAACAAACCGTGGGGATATGAGTACTTAATGTTTCAAACACCAGAAGTTTCAATTTGGATGTTATATCTAAAAAAAAATCATTCTACTTCTATGCACTGCCATCCCAAGAAGAAAACTTCTCTTTTATTGGTTTTAGGAGAAGCTATTTCATCAACTTTAAATGAAAAGTTCAATTTAAAGGAAAAAGAGGGATTGATTATTGAAAAGGGAGTTTTTCATGCAACTGAGGCTGTCTCTGAAAATGGAGCTTTTATTATGGAAATAGAAACACCTACTGATAAAACTGATTTGTTTAGGCTGAAAGATAAATATAAAAGAGTAATGAAAGCTTATACTGAAAAAAAGAATATCACAAATAAAACCTATAATTATCATTATTTATTTTTGGAAAATAAGCCAAATTCTACAAATATTTTTGGAAAATATAAATTTCTTATTAGGAGCTTTAAAGAGAATAGCACATTTTTAAAGAATATTGATAAGGCAGAAACAGATATGGGAATTTTACTTTCAGGGGAAATTCAGTTAGATAACGAAAGATTTAGCCAAGGGGAAATTATCGAAATTGAAAAAATAAAAAAAGGAAATATAAACTCTCCTATAAAAATTTTATTGATGCGGGAGAGGAAAAATTTAGTAAAGCTTTCAGATTATGTTATAGATTTTTTAGTGAAAAACAATACCAAGAATATTTTTTTAGTTGCTGGTGGAAAAATAATGCATCTTTTAGAGTCTATTAGAGTTAACAAGAATATAAATTATTTGTGCAACCATCATGAGCAGGCAGCTGCAATGGCTGCTGAAGCATATGCAAGAATGACAGGAAAACCTGGTTTTTTAATGGTGACAAGCGGGCCTGGATGCACAAATGCGATTACAGGAGTAGCAGGAGCGTGGATAGACTCGGTTCCTATGGTCATTATTTCTGGACAGGCGTTTGATAAACAAACTATTGGAAATTCTGGATTAAGGCAATTGGGGGTTCAAGAAACTAAAATAATTGGAATGGTTAGGCCAATAACAAAATATGCTGTTATGGTAAGAGACCCTAAAAAAATTAAATATCATTTAGAAAAAGCTTATTATCTTGCAACATCTGGCAGGCCTGGGCCTGTTTGGATTGATATTCCTATAAATATACAGATGGCTATGATTGAGGAAAAAGAATTAGATTCATTTAAACCTAAAGAAATTAAAAAGTATGAAGGATTAAAAGAAAAAATAGAAAAAATAATCCAATCGATAAAAGAAGCTGAAAGACCTATAATACTTTTAGGAAATGGTGTTAGACTTGCTCACGCTGAGAAAGAGTTTTTTGAATTAGTAAAAAAATTGAAGATTCTGATAGTTACTTCTAGAAATGCGAATGATTTAATCTGGGAAAACCATGAGTTATATGCTGGAAGAATAGGAAGTTTTGGCCAGCGAGCAGGAAATTTTGCAGTACAAAATTGTGATTTGTTGTTGAGTATCGGCTCGAGAATTAGTTTGGCTGTTACAGGATGGGCTCACAATGATTTTGCAAGGGAAGCTAAAAAAATTGTTGTTGATATTGACGAGGCTGAATTAAAGAAACCTACTATAAAAATAGATATTTCTGTAAACTGCGATGCAAAAGAGTTTATTTTAGAGATGCTTTCTCAAATGAATGGTTATAAAGCCAAAGAATTGATTGAATGGAAAGAAAAGATAGCTCATTGGAAGAAAAAATATCCTGTTGTTTTGCCTGAATACAAAGAAGAAGAAAAATATGTTAATAGTTATTATTTTATTGATTTACTCTCTGATGAATTAAAAGAAGATGATGTTGTTGTTAGTGATATGGGAACGAGTTTTCAGTGCACTGCTCAAGCCTTGAGATTAAAAAAGGGGCAAAGATTGTTTAGTTCATCAGGACTTGGTGCGACAGGATTTGGCTTGCCAGGAGCCATTGGAGCGTGTATAGGCAATAATAAAAAAAGAGTTATATGCATAGTTGGAGACGGAGGCTTAATGATGAACCTCCAAGAATTAGAGACGATGAAGCATAACAACTTGCCTATTAAGCTATTTATTTTTAATAATAAAGGACATGGTTCAATGAAGCTGCTCCAAAAAAAATATTTTAGCGGCAATATAGGGGTGAATGCAGAAAGTGGTTTGAGTATGCCAAATTTTATGAAAATAGCAGAAGCTTTAGGAATAAAAGCAATAAGATTGGAAAATCATGAAAATATGAGGGAAAAAATAAGAGAAGTTTTAGATTATGATGGAGCAGTCATATGTGATATTAATTTGAATGAAGAGCAAAAAATCATGCCTTTACAGGGCTCTTTTAACAGGCCAGACGGCAAACCAATCCCAAGACCTATAGAGGATATGTTTCCTTATGTTGATAGGGATGAACTTGAAAAAGAAATGCTCATAGAGACAGTTCCATTTGATCCTTACAAAGAATAAATGAACTTTTTATAAGATATTTTGCAATACACAAAATTTTTTAAATGGGTTAACTTTTCATACAAAATGAAGCTTTCAGATTATGTTATAGATTTTTTAGTAAAAAAAGGAATTACTCATGTATTTTTAATTACTGGTGGAAATCTGGTTTTTTTACTTGAAGCTTTATCTAAGAGAGAAGATGTTTCTTTCACAGCAACACATCATGAGCAGGCAGCTGCAATGGCTGCTGAAGCATATGCAAGAATGACAGGAAAACCTGGTTTTTTAATGGTGACAAGCGGACCTGGATGCACAAATGCGATTACAGGAGTAGCAGGAGCGTGGATAGACTCTGTTCCTATGATAATTATTTCTGGACAGGCGTTTGATAAACAAACTATTGGAAATTCTGGATTAAGGCAATTGGGGGTTCAAGAAATTAATATACATGATATTGTAAAGCCTATAACAAAATATGCTATTATGGTAAAAAACCCTGAAGAAATTAAATATCATTTAGAAAAAGCTTATTATTTAGCTACTTCTGGCAGGCCTGGACCTGTTTGGATTGATATTCCTATAAATATACAAGGAAAAGAAATAGACATCGAAAATTTAAAATCTTTTAATAGCGATGAATGCAGCAGAGACATAGAAGAGCATTTTCTAAAAGAGAAAGTTAGTAAAGTAATAAACTTATTAAATGAAGCAAAAAGGCCTGTAATTATAGCAGGGCATGGAATAAGATTAGCAAAAGCAGAAAAAGAGTTTTTGCAGTTAGCAGAATTTTTATCTATTCCTGTGCTTACAACAAGAAATGGTGCTGATTTAATCTGGGAAAACCATGAGTTATATGCTGGAAGAATAGGAAGTTTTGGCCAGCGAGCAGGAAATTTTGCAGTACAAAATTGTGATTTGTTGTTGAGTATCGGCTCGAGATTGGCCTTAGCAGTAGTTGGATGGAGATATGATTCATTTGCAAGAGAAGCTAAAAAAATTGTTGTTGATATTGATGAGGCTGAATTAAAAAAGTATATAATTAAACCAGATTTTACTATTAGAGCAGATGCAAAAACTTTCATTTTAGAAATGCTAAATCAAAAAGATTCTTATAAACTGCAAAATATAGAAATGCTAAATCAAAAAGATTCTTATAAACTGCAAAATATAGAAATGCTAAATCAAAAAGATTCTTATAAACTGCAAAATATAGAAGAATGGAAAGAAAAGATAGCTCATTGGAAGAAAAAATATCCTGTTGTTTTGCCTGAATACAAAGAAGAAGAAAAATATGTTAATAGTTATTATTTTATTGAATTGTTATCTGAAGAATTAAAAGAAGATGATGTTATTGTTAGTGATATGGGAACGAGTTTTCAGTGCACTGCTCAAGCCTTGAAATTAAAAAAGGGGCAAAGATATTTTGTTTCAGGCGGTTTAGCTGCGATGGGTTATGGCTTGCCAGGAGCCATTGGAGCGTGTATAGGCAATAATAAAAAAAGAGTTATATGCATAGTTGGAGACGGAGGTTTAATGATGAACCTCCAAGAATTAGAGACGATGAAGCATAACAACTTGCCTATTAAGCTATTTATTTTTAATAATAAAGGCTATACAACACAAAAGGAAACTGAGAAATCATACGGCTGGAAGAGATTAATAGGGGTGAATGCAGAAAGTGGTTTGAGTATGCCAAATTTTATGAAAATAGCAGAAGCTTTAGGAATAAAAGCAATAAGATTGGAAAATCATGAAAATATGAGGGAAAAAATAAGAGAAGTTTTAGATTATGATGGAGCAGTCATATGTGATTTAAATTTAAGCGAGGAACAGTTGGTTGAACCAAAACAAGGAAGATGGATAGGAAAAGATGGGAAAGCAGTTTATGCCCCTCTTGAAGATTTAGCTCCATTTTTAGATAGAGAAGAACTAAAAAAAGAGATGGTTATTCCAATATTAGAATAAAATGGAATTAAAAAATTTAAGAGCAGTATTATTTGATTTTGATGGTGTGTTGGCAGATACTATGCAAGATAATTTTTCAGCTTGGAAAAAAGCATTTCAAAATTATGTATCATTAAAAAAAGAAGATTATTTTCCTCTTGAGGGAATGCAACTTAAAGAAATTGCGAAGACTATTGCAAAAAAATATAATATTATTATAAATGCAGAGGAGATTGTGAATTTAAAAAATAAAGGTTATCTTGAGGAGCATAAATTTTCACTTTATCCAGAAGTTGAAAAATTAGTAGATTTATTAAAGAAAAAATTTTTATTGGCTATTGTTTCATCTTCTCCTCGTGAAAAATTAGAAAAAACTGTCCCAAACGATTTTTTAAAAAAATTTAAGGTTGTTATTTCTGCAGAAGACGCAGAAAAAGGTAAGCCTAACCCGGAACCTTATCTAAAGGCTATAGAAAAGCTAAGAATTAAGCCAGAAGAGTGTGTTGTTATAGAAAATTCCCCTTTTGGTATAAAATCTGCAAAAAGTGCTGGAATATATTGTATAGCAATTTCTTCTACCCTCAACAAAGATTATTTAAAAGAGGCAGATAAAGTCATTGATAAAATAAGTGATCTAAAAAGATTCTTTATGGAATAATCTGCAAATTCTTTCTTGGCTTAATTTTCAAAAACAATCGTATCAAGGGAGTTTGCCGATTAATTAGCCAAAAACCAATAAAATTCACTAATCTTAAAACTAACGATTATGAAGCTCGAAGAGAAGCTACAATTTAGTTTAGTGAAATATCGAATTATTATTATCAAAATTGAATTGTTCGGCAAATTCGTATCAAGGAATAAGTTTAAAAATTAATAAGTGTGGTTTAAGCTATGAACACAGGAAATAAAGAGATTATTTTTGCAGAGACTGCCCCTTCGGAGATGAATTATAAAATTGCGTATGTGCTAAAGAAAAAAGGATATAAAACCATATTGATATGTATTAATAAATTAGAAAAAGGAGTATTTAGCGATGCGTATAACAAGATAATTTCTTTTAATTTTAAGTTCTTTAAAGTTAATTTAAGGAATGCTACTAAAATATTCTCTTACTCTTTAAAAAATCTAAAGAATTTAGCTTCAGCTTTAATTCAAATTAAAAAACTTAAACCATATATTGTTATTGGAAGAGCAACCCCAAATTGGCTGTGTGCCTTGACAAGAAAATATTTTAAAACAGCTAATTTCATTTATTTTCCTTATGATATAAGGTCTTTTTGTTATAGGAGCTTAGAGGAAGCCAAAAAGGGCGGGGTGCCTTTATTTGAGATTAAGGCAGAAAAATACTGTTTTGAAAATGCCGATGGGATTATTCACAAAGCAGACGAAAATGAATTAAAATACCTCGATAAAAAAGTTTTGGGAGAGTTTGAGATTAAAGCTCCACATATCTTTTTTCCTCCTTACTGCTTAAAAGACTTGATGGCGCCTGCCAATAAGGACAAATTATCAAAAAAAGACAAAGAGATCCATATAGTCTTTGTAGGGCACATAGGAACTGGAGAATGGGGAAAATGGTGGCATAAACAAATCAAAGATATCTTAAATCAAAAAATGCACCTGCATCTATACGGAAAAACAGCGTATCTAACAAAAAAAGAATCTTATAATGCAGTTAAAGAAAATAATCTCTATCAAGAATTATTGGAGAATAAGTACTGCCATTTGCATGACCAAATGAATTTCAAGGAATTATCAAAAGAGATTTCTAAGTATGATTTTGGTATTTGGCTCGGGCATGGAATGAGAAGCAGGGAAAAGAATATAAGATTTGGAACTGGCAATAAAATGGCTGCATATTTTGAAGCTGGCTTGCCCTTTTTTTATTTTAAAGACCAAAAATCTGTTGTAAAATTGATGAAAAAATATGGTTTTAATTTAGAGCTTGATGGAAATGAATTAAAATTTCTAAAAAAGAAAATAAATAAAATCAATTATAAAGAGCTTCAAAAAAAAGTTCTTGTTGCAAGAGAGGATTTTGAGGTTGATAAACACATAAAAGAGTTAGAAGATTTTTTTAAAAAAGTTGCTGAAAATAGAAAAAAGAGTTAAATATCTGTGAGTTTTAGTCTTCTTAAAAATCTATAAGAATAATGCCTAAGCACGCCTATATACCCCTGTCTTTTGAATCTTCTGACATTAGGATTTGGATGGAATAACATTTTAAAAAATTCATCAAAAGATAAATTGTGCCTCCAATTGAAAATGTAATATCCTCTCGTCATTAGTTTTTGCTGTTTCTCATCTCCAACTCTTGGTCTAAAATCTTTCTTATATTTGTTTATATCTTTTCTTTCAATATCAAAATTTTTATTGTCTGGATTTACTTTAACATATTTTTCATAATTTTTTGTAAAAGGAAGTGGAGAAAAGTGAGGCATACGGAAAAGGTCAGAATATTTTCTTCCTAATTTAAATGTTATAAAAAATTCTCGGGGAGTTTTTTGTGTAGGTAGTCCATAAATATGGCATCCGAATATCGCTATTTTATTTTTTCTAAGTATATTTGCTGCTTTGATGTTTAGCTCTTTTGAGGTTGTTTTTGTAATATCATTAAACATCTTTGGTTCGTATGTGTCAAAGCCAACTAAAACACCATACAAGCCTGCTTTTGCAGCCCATTTTATCATCTCTGGATTATTGGCTATTGTATCTGTGCGAATTTGAGCGAAAAACTTTATGTTCAAACCCTCTTTAATCATCTCTTTGAAAAGCTCTATTTGTTTTCCTGCATTCATGCCAAAATTATCGTCTGCAAGATAAACATGCGTGCGATTTTGACTTTTTAGTATTTTTAATTCTTTTATAATTCTCTCGTTAGATTTTTGCCGAAAAGTTCTTTTCCAAAAAGCAGTAATTGCACAGAAGTTGCAATCAAATGGGCATCCTCGCGACATCTCGATTGAACCGGTGTATCTTCCAGGAAACCATTTTGATTTGATTTTTGGCATTAAGTCATATCTTGGTAAGGGGGCGTCATCTAAATTTTTAATCATCGGACGCTCTTCTGTTTTTTTAAGAGTTCCGTTATTTATATAAGAAATTCCTTTAATTTTAGAACAATCAGACACGCCTTTTTCAATATTTATATAAGAAATTCCTTTAATTTTAGAACAATCAGAAATACCTTTTTCAATAGAATCTATAAGTTCTTTCAGAGTTGCTTCTGCCTCATGATGGATAACAAAATTTACTCCGGATTTAAGCAGCCATTCATTGTAATAAGTTGCTGCTTGACCTCCTGCTATGATTATTCCGCGATATTCTCTGCGAACTTTTTTTATTATATCGATTGTGTTAAATATGTCTCTCGAGGCAATAATACTAAATCCAACAATGTCGGGCCTAAATGCTCTAATTTCATTGATTATGTTGGTTGATTTGAAAAAAGAGTAGTGCATATTGTCTACAAGCTTTATTTCATGTTTATTTCCAATAATGCCCGCCAAATATGGCAAAATTAAAGTCTGCCAATCTGATTGTGTAAAAGTGTGCCCGTGACTAAAATGAAGAGGAGAATTTGTTAATAGAATTCTCATGCTTTATCTTGTTGAAATATCTTATTTATTTCTGAATATACCATTTCTGGTGAAATCTCCTGCATACAATTTTTCCCTCTTTTACAAAAACTACTAAAACAAGGCATGCATTCTGGAATAGGTTCTGGTAGAATTACCTTTCCTCTTCCATAAATAGGTATTTCTATGTAAGGGGTGGGACCAAATAAAGGAATAATTTTCTTCTTAAAGGCTATAGCAAGATGCAGACCAAGGGTGTCACCAGTCACAATCATCTTACAAGAATCTACCCAATTCATATACTTATTAATATCCTCTAAAACTCCTTCTTGTTTTTCTTGCCTGCTTACATTAAAACCATTTTTAATCAGCATTTCTTCTAGTATGTCCCAGTAAGGGGAAGGCCATTTTTTGGTAGGCCATTTTGTTCCAATTTGAGTATTCAAACCAATATCATATATCTCCTGCATTTTTGGTTTGTTTAGGATATACTCTTCTCCATTCCATTTTGCTCCGACCATTTCAAATAAAAGTTCCTGGTCAGATTTCTTATTTAACTGCTTCATTTTAGGGTCAGAGCTAACTGCTAAAACTTCAAATGCCTTATCATAAGCCTCTGCTTTTCTTTTCTCAGAATCAAATCTAAAACCATATTTTTTCCAAGCGGAAATACTGTCTGCAATAGCACAAATACCCGGAACTTTTTCGAGGTTTATAAGAACATCAAATCTTTCTTTTTTCAACTGCTCTAAAGTAATCCAATCAAATCTCAATAAACGGCTTATATAGGGGTTTCCTTTTAACAGTGGAAAAGCCTGTTCATCTGTCACCCAGGTAACAAAATCTTTTTTGTACAAATGCAACAAAGTAGTAGTTCTTAAAACATCTCCAAAGCTAACTTTTCTTGAATCATTCTCTTCTTCTAAAAATTCAGAGTATCCTGCTTTTATTATTAAGATATTTTCTCCCATTTTTGGATAATTTAAACACAATTTCATACCTTTTTATTTTTATCTATAGTATAAACTATATTTGAAATGTATTAAAAAAGAAAGAGTTAAAAATGTATCTTTTTTAAATTATTGATGGACGAGAGAAGTGTTAGAAAAGATGCAGTTGTAAATTCTTTTTGGTATTTTGTTGCAAAAGTAATAGAAAAAGCAGGGGCAGTAATATTCACCATAATTCTTGCAAGATTTTTATTGCCTGAAGGGTTTGGAGTTTATAATTTAGCTATGTCTGTCGTATTGATTGCAACAGGAATTTTAAATTATTCTATAGACAACACTTCGATGAGATATGTTTCTTGGGCTGTTGGGAAAAACAACAAAAAAAAATCATCAAGCTACTTCATATATCTGCTTAAGATGAAATTTGTTCTTATTTTGATATTCTCAATTTTGTTGTTAATTTTAGCATATCCCCTTTCTGTTTTCGTTTTTAAAAAATCTTTTCTTTTCCCAATTTTATTTATCTCTGGATTCTACATGTTTGTCTTGGCTTTTGAGAGTTCCTACGATGTTTTATTTTATGTATTTAAAGTAGTTAAAGGAAAAGCTATAAAAGAAATTTTCAAACAAACTTTGAGAATTTTGATAGTCTTAAGCATCTTTTTTATTATTGCTAAAGCATACTATATAATTGGAGTTATTGTTGGGTTGATATTAACGAATATAGCTATATTAGTTTTTTCATTGCTTTATTTTAGGAGATTTGCACATTTTATTTCTAATAAAGAAAAAATTAAAATAAGCAAAGGAGAGAAGAAAAAGATTTTGAAATTTTTTTACTGCCTTCTTGGCACTGGAGTTGCTGGACTTACCTTTTCTTATATAGATATTATAATGCTCGGGATTTTTTTGCCAGAAACAAGATATATAGGGATTTATAGCGCTTCGATATCCCTCGTCCTCGGGATTACAGGCATGCTTGGTTTTGCTTCGGTATTCCTGCCTATTTTTATCAAATGTAAAAAAAATAAACTTGGGGAATTATTCAATAAAGTTCTTAAATATTCTTTGATGATAGCCCTCCCAATTATATTTGGAATTGCTGCAATTTCTAATTACATAGTCTTTATTATTTACGGAAAAGAATACTTAGAGTCGTCTGTTCTTCTGACTTTGACATCTTTTTTAATAGCAGAAGGAGCGGTTGGTGGAATTGCATCTGCCATATTTTACACTAAAGAAAAACCCGGCTCTATAACGAAGATAGCAGTTTTCGTTTTAATTCTTGATATAATATTAAATGTGATTCTAATAAATGCTTTTTTAAATGTTTCACAATTATGGGCTTCAATTGGAGCGGCTATAGCTACAATAATCAGCAGATATGCTTCTTTAATTTCCTTGATTGTAGTTATGAAAAAAAAGTTTAAAATAAAAATTAATTATGTAAATTTGGTAAAGCCGCTGTTATCTTCAGTTATAATGTTTATCTCCTTGTGGATGCTAAATAAATTTATAATAAAGGACATAAATTTATTTTTGGGCTTACTTGAGATAATTTTAGGCGCGGCGATATATATATTTTGTATGCTGATTTTCAAAGGGATTTCTAAAGAAGAATTATCTATTTTGAAGGGAGTATATTAGCTACATAATTTTTATAAATCTAAAAAACTGAAAAATAAAGATGAAAGATACAAAAATATTGGTGGTTGTTCCAAAATATTTGACGAGAGCTATCCCCCACTTTGCTATGAAGGCTAATTACAACTATTTTTTTCCCTTGGGGTTAGGTTATATCTCTTCGGTTATGAAAAAAGAAGGCTATGATGTAGATTGTTTGAATTTAAACCACCATGAAGGCACTATTGAAAAAATTATGAATAAGTTTTTAGATAAAAAAAGTTACGACTTTGCCTGTACAGGCAATAATGCACTTGGATATAATATAACTGAGATTATTGCAAATTGCGTTCACGAGCATGACACAAAACCTTCTTTTATTTTAGGGGGGCCGATAATAACGAGCGAGCCAGAGCTCGTTTTTAATGAATTAAAACCTGATTTCGGAATAATCGGTGAAGGTGAAAGAACAATTATTGAATTATTAGAGCATTTAGAAAAAAACAAAAGGGACTTTAAAAAGGTCAAAGGAATTGTGTATAAAGATGAAAATGGAAAAGCAGTTTTTACTGGAAAAAGAGAGCCCATAGAAAATATTGATTCTTTGCCTTGGCCTGACTTTGAAGGGTTTGAATTTGAAAAACAATTGGATAATTTGCATAGCAATTATCACTACTCAACACATATATTTGATTACCCGAGAGTTTATCCGATACTTGGAAGCAGAGGATGCCCGTTTAACTGCACTTTTTGCTATCATTATGATAGATATAGACAGAGGTCCATTGATAATGTAATGGAAGAATTAACCACTATGGTTAAAAAGTATAAAATAAATGTGATACTCCCATATGACGAATGCTTATCTGCAAATAGAGAAAGATTATATGAGCTTTGCAGAAGGATTAAAAAATTAAGGGAAGAAATTTCATGGGATTTAAAATGGTGCCCTCAATTGACAGTGCATAATATAGACAAAGAATCAATAAAAGTGTTGAAAGATTCAGGGGTTGATACAATATCTTATGGGTTTGAAAGTTATAGCCCGATTGTATTAAAAAGTATGAGAAAACCAATAACTCCTGAGCTAATCAATAGAACATTTCACGAAACTATTAATGCTGGAATAGGTATTCAAGCTAATCTCATTTTCGGAGATGTTGCTGAAACAAAGGAAACTGCAAAAGAAACTCTTGACTGGTGGAAAAAAAATTGTAAGGGGCAGATTGGAATGGGATTTATACAGCCCTATCCTGGAAGCGAGATTTATAACTATTGTCTTAAAAAAGGCATAATTAAAGACAAATTGAATTTTATTAAAAATGAAATTTCTCAAGGACATTGGTTTAATATGACTGAAAAAATGAGCGATGAAGAGATAAAGCAATTAAAAAAAGAAATACTTGATTTAACGAGCGAATACTGCGAGTTTGTAAGGCCTATCTCTATAACAAAAACAAAACCAAATATTTATGAATTTAGAGTTAAATGCCCTTTCTGTAGTGAGATAAATGACTATAAAAACTGTTTTATCAAAAATATATGGAGCTATGGATTTTATATGGTTTGCCGGCATTGCCATATGCGTTTTTTTATTGTTAGTTTTATACAAAAATTAGCATACAAACATTATTCTAAAGTAAGAGCTTTAAGAGATGCCCAGATAAGGATAGTTGAATATTTCAGAAAAAAAAGATTATAAGTTTGTTTTCAATTTTAAAAACTGACAAACTTTATTGAACTTAACTCAATAAAACTTAAAAACCATATTAATTTTTGCTTTTTAATAAAATGCGTAACAAAAAAACTAAAATAGTGCTTATTAACCCTCCTTTAACTGCCAAGGAGCAAGCTGGAAGCTTGAAAGAAATTGCGAACATTATCATGCCTTTGGGAATTGGCTATGTTGCTGCGGTTTTAAAAAAAAATGAATTTGATGTTAAAATAATAGATTGCATGGCTTTAAAAATAACCAAAGAAAAACTGGGGAGGATGTTAGAGAAAAGCAAGCCGAATATAATCGCTTTTACTGCGACGATAATATCAGTACAGCACGCGATAGAAACTGCTAAATATTTAAAAAAAATGCTTCTGAAGAGCATATTTGTCATCGGGGGGCCTCATTTTACTTCGCTTCCTGAAAGAACAATGAAAGAATGGGGCTTTGATTTTGGAATTTTAGGAGAAGGAGAGTATACATTTCTTGAATTTGCCAATGCAATTGAAAACAATAATAAAAATTTTTCTAAAATAGATTCATTAGTCTGGAAAAAAAATGGAAAAATTATTATAAATCCTAAAAGAGAGTTCATAAAAAATCTTGACGAACTGCCTTATCCTGCGAGAGAGCTTTTTCCTCCTTTGGACTATTATACTCCTATGCCCGGCGGCTATAAAAGACTGCCATTTGGGCACATGGTTACAAGCAGGGGATGCCCGTATAGATGCACTTTTTGTGATAGAAGTGTTTTTGGAGAAAAATTTAGAGCAAGAAGCGCGAAGAAGGTTGTTGATGAAATTGAATTTTTAGTTAAAAAGTATAAAGTAAAAGAAATTAAGTTTTATGATGATTTGTTCACATTTGATAAAAAGAGAGTTATGGATATTTGTGATGAAATATTAAAAAGAAAAATAGATATTACCTGGAGCTGCTCTGCGAGAGTTGATTCTGTTAATATGGAATTGCTTAAAAAAATGAAAAAAGCGGGATGCTGGCAGGTAGATTACGGAGTTGAGTCTGGAAATCAAGATGTTTTAAATAAAATGAGAAAAGGAATAACATTAAAACAATCTGAACAAGCTGTGCTCTGGACCAAAAAAGCAGGGATTAAAGCAAGGGCGTTTATTGTTATAGGTATGCCAGGAGAAACAAAGCAGAGCATAGAAGATACAATAAAATTTGTGAAAAAATTGCCTTTGGATGTTGTTGCTTTTTACGCAGTAATGGTTTATCCTGGAAATGAATTGTATAGGATAATAAAAGAAGAAGGCAAGCTTTTACATGAAAATTTTTCTCAGTATAGTTCTTTAATCGATGTTAAAAATTCAAAGCTTCATTATGTTCCTGAAGGATTAACTGAAGAGTATGTTAAAAAAGCTATAAGAAGAGCATATAGAGAGTTTTATTTAAGGCCAAGTTATTTAAGCAGGCAATTGATTTCCATCAGAAGCCTTATAGATGTAAAAAGATACTGGACTGCGTTTAGAACTTTATTAAAAATGTAAAAATAAATTTTCAAATCAAAAGATAAAATGTCAGTTTTAAATAATGCTTAGAAT
>Ga0315274_10001269_pt1 | contig 38818 bp, 48 predicted proteins | sample YL17G02_20_MG_FD_203700 | JGI IMG/M metagenome (GOLD analysis project Ga0315274, IMG submission 203700) | Sediment microbial communities from Yellowstone Lake, YNP, Wyoming, USA - YL17G02_20 | ecosystem: Environmental > Aquatic > Freshwater > Lake > Sediment | place: USA: Wyoming | collected...
AATGTTTTAGACTATGACACATGTCGTGACATGTCTGACAATCTTGAAACTGAAAAGTCCATTCTTTAAAAGAAATGGACAAAGTCGAGATATAGGCTTATTCTAATTAATGTCGTTAGAATCAAACCAGAATAGGATGACGAAAATATGAACGAATCAATTCTTCCCGTTTCGTTTGATGATATTGGGAGAGCTATCTGGCAAATTAGGTATAATGTAAGAGATGAAGGATCCCCATTGCTTGTTCTCAATAGCAAAATACCCAATATTGAAAATATTTCAAGAACCGATCCGCAATTCTTTATGTATGTTTATCCCTATGCTTTGAGAGAGGTTTTTAGATATATGTTTTACTTTAGTGTTATTGGTTCCGTTGACGATCCAATGGCAGATTGGCAAAGGGACTGGATTGAATTTGGTAAGACAATTTTAAATGGAAAGAATCCTCCAAAAACTGATCCAACAGACTTTGATTCTTATGATGATTTCGAGGATTGGATTGATGAAGTAATAGAGGAATTCTGCAATTCCAGAAGTGAATGGGATAAGTATATAGAGCAATTAAAAGATACGGCAGAATGAAGGTGAAAAAAAAGGAATTAGCGAAGATCAGATCGAGGATATAGTTGATGCCATTAGATAGTAAAAAGCTAAAAGGCATAAAATAAGTTGGGTTTCGTTCCTCAACCCAACCTACCTTTAATGTTTATAATTTACTTAGTCTTAACAAGCAGCATCGCCTCTCTGAACTGACCGAGTGAGCGATCTCCATAAGTTAATTCAATCGGAACGACGACTAAACCTGATGGGATGTTGTCAGGAATTACAAACGAAAACGCTATGTATCCATCGCTATTTGCAGGTATAATTGCTGACTTTGGCTCAACTTCAATTCCCCACGACTTAGGCAATATCGGTCGGCAAATTGCTTGACGCTCAACAGCAGAATGATTGGTTATCTCAACCCTTATCTCCACTGACTTTCCCGGTGTTACATCCTGCTCGTAGGGATAACAGCGCACCCAATATTCGTCCATGCCGTAATTCGGTGAATCCCATGGGAATAGCTCACCGTAAATCTTTTCCCTTTCCGCAAGATTTGCACGCATGAAACTGATCTCATCATCCGTGAAGTCAAACGCAGGCTCAACGTGGCAGTTGAATACGTGTGTCGGCTTGAGTTCCATCATCAGCGCAAGACAGCGATCAAATCCCACGCCCTCACCTAGCCAGTTACGGTTTCCAGAACAGTAGTCATCTATCCCTGACATGGTAAATGAATCGCCAGCGAAAAACATCCTCACACCCTGACCCTCAACCAACAAACCGCCATGATAATAAGTCTGCCCCGGAAAATGATATGCGGTCATCTTAAACTCATTCCAAGTCCACGATTCGCCATCTTCCGTATGGTTAGTGACTTTGATAACAGAAGGCGAAATACATGGCAGGCGATAGGCACGAGGATTTTCAAGTATATCAGACATTCTTGCATCAACGTAAGTTGGACAATCAAACGTCTGCTGAAACTCAGGTATTGCATCTACGTGATCATCGTGGTAATGCGTCACCCATAAGCCTGCAACGTTTGTTACTTCCCCGTTTTGCTGGAGTTCCTTAATCTTATTTATAACGTCACGGCTTCCACAGTCCATGACAAATATTTCCTTATTCTGTGATACGATGAACCACGACGTTCCATAATGGCGGAGGCACTCAGGCACAGCCTTTCCATTGCGAATAGGCTTATGACCTTCACGTCCATTAAACTCCTCAAACATAGCTGGAAAGTAATATCGAAGCGCAGAGATAGCAACATACCTGTCGTAACTTATGTCCAATCGGTCAATCAGAGATTTTACAGCATCTTTAGGGCCATCAATGATCTCTCCGTGAGAGGGGATTATGGTTTTGGGAGATTGATCCAGTATTTTCAAAAGGCTATCTTTCAATTGCTTCCTGCTTCCAAGAAAACCGTGATAGTCACCAACAAAATCTCCGCCTTTTTGCATACTGTATAATTCCCATATCTTACCCTTGCCGTATATCACGTCACCGCTGAATATGAATCTGGATCCATCCACGTCAACCACGTAAGAAATACTGCCATCAGTATGCCCGGGCGTATCAATCACTGATATGGTGGCGTTCCCGAATTTGATGGTATCGCCTTCCTTGTATCTATCTGTCACAGGGATAGATTCAGCGAGCATCAGACTATGCGGATGGACATTATATATGTGCCAACGATAAGATGGGTCATTCCAGTAAGATTCTACCTCTGCGAACCATTTGTATTCCTGCATCGGCACACCAACGCGCATCGTGTCAGTTAAGCCTGAAGCCTGATCCCGATGGTGATGCGTAAACAATACTGCTTCAACAGTCTTTATCCCAAGCCCATTCAGAGAAGATTTGACAGAACCCTCTCCGAAATCAATCAACAAAGCTCGATCCCCGTCACGCAGGATCCCAGCGTTAATAACTCCATGATGGACGTAAAGATGCTCACTGATACGGGTAATTGACATAATTCCTCCCTGATCGCATAAAAGACAGCCCAAAATCCCGAAACATAAAAATACAGAAAAAATGATGGTTTTCATTATTAATCAAAACTCACACTCAGCCTTGCTTTCTGAACGGAGTGTAGGAGTTGTCCAGCCTGCGGTTCTGCATAAGGGCCAAATCGGAAGTTCTGCACCTCGATCCATTCGTCAGTCGTTTCAATAACCCTGTCCCATTTGCAGAATTTACCATCGGGAACTTTTCCTGAGCGCAGATCAGCCAGCCATTTTTCGCCTTCTTCTTTAGTGCCGATCTTTCCTTCTGCGTGATTATGTTCCCATTCACCAGATACCGGGTCTAGTCGAGTAACTATCAATTCAGCCATAAAGATAATCTCCAGAATAGTGACGGGTAACAAGTAACGGGTAACAAGTGGCGGGTTCACTTGATATTTATGGCTCTTTGGTAAATAACGGGGGAATGAATCTTGCATAGGATGGATTCCAGCTTTCGCTGGAATGACAATGATTGTGTTTGTGTCATTCCCGTGAAAACGGGAATCCATTATAAATACAAGTTTCCCCGTTAATTCCCAAAGAACCATATTTATTAATTGTCACCCGTTGCCCGCCACTCATCACTCATTATATCTCATAAGTGGCATGAAATCAAGCACTGGTTTATTCTGTGCTTGACCTTGTAAATATATGATGATATAATATATAAAGGCTTTTGCAAGAATATTTTTTCTTGTTATAGGTAATGTTATATTTTAGGGTAAATCCCTGACCCCTCGATTTAGGGGGTCCTTAAGTCCAAAGGGAGGAGATTAAGTTTGAACAAGTACGAAACCATCATAATTATAAATCCAAATGCTGAAACAGAGATAGTGGATAAGATCACCACAGATGTCCAGAATCTCATAACAGGCGACGGAGGCGAAGGAACAGTAACAAAGCTGGAAAACTGGGGTAAAAAGAAACTCGCCTATGATATTAAGAGAAACAAAGAAGGGGTCTACGTCCTCGTAGACTACGATCTAGACCCGAAACTGGTTCAAAGGCTTGAAAGATACTTCTCATTAAATGAACAAATAATAAAATACATGACTGTTAGGGCGGAAGACATTCCAGAACCAAGGAAAAAGGAAATATCAAAGATTGCACGTGAGGAAAATGATGATTTCATCAAGCCTGGGTTCGTGAATTACGACGATGACGATGACGACGACGATTTCCGTTATGATGATGATGAATGATTTTTGAGAGTCTAAATAAAGGAGTTATCTCCTGTTGTCCTGCTTGGAAAAGGAGAGGGACATGGCTAATTTAAACAAAGTACTCTTGATCGGGAATTTAACCAGAGACCCTGAGCTTCGCTATAGCACCAATGGAGTAGCAGTAGCCAGATTTGGCTTGGCAACCAATCGAGTCTACAAGGGACAAGATGGTGAGAAAAAAGAAGAAGCTTGCTTCGTGGATGTTGTCGCTTTTGGAAAGACAGCAGAATTTTGTGCAAACTATTTTTCAAAAGGTAAACCTATATTCATTGAAGGACGATTACACTTCAACTCGTGGGAAACACCAGAGGGACAAAAAAGAAGCAAACTCGAAGTTATAGCAGAAAGAATACAATTCATGGGCGGACCTAAAACAGAGGAACCAGGAGAAACTGAGGAAACTGAAGTTGAGGCGGATAATGATATTCCGTTCTAAAGTGGAGATTAAGATAAATGGAAAAATATTACTACGCTGATGGTGGAAAAAAACGCCGAAAAATGTGTCGGCTTTGTGGTGATAGTATAGAAAAAATAGATTACAAAGACATCGAGCTTTTGAGAACTTTTACCACTGAACGAGGTAAGATAATCCCTAGAAGAATATCCGGGAATTGCGCAAAACACCAGAGGCAAATTACGTTTGCAATTAAAAGGGCGCGGAACATAGCTTTACTGCCATTTACCAGAAAGTCATAATGGCCAACCAGATTAGGTTTTTATCTTATTAGATATAATTGTAGGTTGGGTCGAAGCAATGAGACCCAACTATACTAATATTATGTTGGGTTTCGTTCCTCAACCCAACCTACATTTAGTGTTTATAAGCTTAATATCTGGTCAAGCAATAGTTGATTTCTTTAATGGTAAATAATTAGTAATTTATTGTTGTTGATGGTATTTGACGCTGACTCAAATATGAAAATGATGGAGTGATCATAATGCAGGTTATACTAAAAACAGACGTTGACAAACTTGGTAGAGAGGGTGAATTGATAACAGTCGCAGATGGTTATGCCCGTAACTACCTGATCCCCCATAGATTTGCAATTGAAGCAACAGAAAAGAATCGCCGTAATCTCGAACACGAGAAGAAAGTTGAGATAGATCGTGCCGTTAAAGGCAGGAAAGATGCGGAAAAATTTGCCAGTGAGCTTTCGGGGGTTTCATGCACAATTCGTGTTCAGGCAGGTGAAAACGATCGCCTTTTTGGCTCTGTGACATCAATTGATATAGCTGATACTCTTAAAGAACAGGGATTCTCTATTGATAAAAGAAAGATAATACTGGAAGAGCCTATAAAGGAACTCGGTGTTTTTACTGTACCGGTGAAAATACATCAGGATGTGACTGCAAACATCAAAGTTTGGGTTGTAAAGGCATAAGAGTACGTTAAGGATTTTAGACGTGAAACCATTCGCTACTTTCCGCTAAATGACGAATTAATCATAAAAGGCGAGATAATCTCGCCTTTACTTCTAATATAAGCCTGTGCTAAGTTCCCACAAAAAATTTAAAAATCGGTTATGGAAGGGCTAGAGAGACCTGCTATGGAAACGGGTTCGATCAGATTTGATAGAGTTCCTCCTCAAGATATTGACGCCGAAAGGGCTGTATTGGGTGCATTAATTCTCCCTGATGGTGGGCGGGAAGCTATCCCGAAGGTCATCGAAATATTGGGTGACGACCCTTACGGTGACACATTCTACAAAGAGGCACACCAAAAGATTTATAATGCGATACTAAACCTCTTTGAGAAAAATGAGCCCGTTGATTTAATCACTGTTACAAGGGAACTGGAACGAACCGGGGAGCTGGAGAAGGTTGGTGACGTTGCATATCTCGATGAGATGCAAGACAGCGTACCAACGGCGGCAAACGTTGAGTATTACGCTCGTATAGTTAAGGACGAATCTTTAAGACGAAGGCTTATCCGTGCTTCTGCTCAAATCTATAACGACTCTTTCGACAGCTCCAAAGAAATTGACGTGCTTCTGGATGACGCAGAAAGAACAGTGCTAGACATCCGACAGGAAAACGTTTCGAGAGGATTTATACAACTAAGGAAGACTATAAAAGATACACTCAATATCATCCAGGATCTTTACAATAGAAAAGAACATGTCATAGGCACTCCCTCCGGTTTTACTGAACTTGACGACAAAACTTCAGGATTTCAGCCCTCTGACCTCATCGTCGTTGCAGGCAGGCCCGGTATGGGAAAAAGCATGTTCGTACAGAACATAGCCCAACACGTAGCGGGTGAACATAAAATACCTGTTGGGATGTTCAGCCTTGAAATGTCCTACCAGCAACTGGTACTTCGTATGCTATCAGCCGAGGCAAATGTGGATTTTCAAAAAATAAGGACAGGTTGGCTTCAAGATCCTGATTGGCCTAAACTAACTCTGGCGGCTGGAAAACTATACGAGACACCAATCCTGATTGATGATACACCGGGTATCAGTATCATGGAACTGCGTGCAAAAGCTCGTCGTATGAAGGCAGAACACAACATCGGGTTAGTAATAATAGATTATCTGCAACTTATGCAAAGCAGGGGAAGAGTGGAAAGCAGACAGCAGGAGATTTCTGACATATCAAGGTCTCTTAAGGGACTTGCAAGGGAACTTAGCATCCCATTAATTGCATGTTCTCAGTTAAGCCGTGCATCTGAAAGCAGACCCGATAAACATCCCCAGCTTTCTGACCTTCGTGAGTCTGGAGCCATTGAGCAGGATGCGGATATGGTGATATTCTTGTATAGAGAGGAATATTATGGTCGAGAGTCATCGGAGAAATCAGGAGAAGCAGAAATCATTATCGGAAAACAAAGAAATGGTCCGACAGGTACGATTAAACTTTCCTTCAGAGCAAACTGCATGAGGTTTGATAATTTAGATAAGCGTTTCAGATAAAAATCGGTATTTCAGCCTGAAGCTCATTAAATATTAATGTCCAGATTGTATCCTGCTGTATCCCTTCCATACAATACAAATATTCATATAGTATAAAGGGCGATTAGTTTTATAGCCAGAAATCAATATAGATCGCAAATAATAGGATGTGGATAGAATATCTGTGACACTTGCTGTGTTAAACTGATATTGATATAATAAAGGTGTTTCAGAGAATGTCTTTTTTGAAAATTTTTGGCAATCGAGGAACTGATATTTTGGGTGGAGTCGGCAGGGCATCAATGTTGCTCTTTGCCACGTTTATAGAGATCATTAAGCCACCGCTTGAGCTGTCCGAGATTGGCAAGCAAATGTATGAGACAGGGGTAAGGTCGCTTTTTGTGGTGCTGATCACTGGTATGATCTCAGGATTTGTCGGTGCAGTTCAAGCTTTTTATCAACTCAAAGCCATATCTGCTCAAGGCATGATGGGTAACTTTGTGGCTGTATTAGTGCTGAAAGAACTATCACCTATGCTCACTGGATTCGTTATGGCGGCAAGAGTCGGAACCGGGTTCGCTGCAGAACTCGGAACAATGAAGGTTACAGAACAGATTGACGCACTCCGAGCTATGGCGACAAGCCCAATAAAATACCTCGTGGTTCCCCGACTTATAGCGTGTGCAATCATGTTACCAATATTGATAACTTTCGCAAACGTAACTGGTATATTAGGAGGACTATTTATTAGCCTATCATTTGGCGTCACAAGCGGTGTTTTCTTTCAACAATTTCAAAAGGCTTTCTTCGTTGGTGATATAATAGGCGGTCTAATTAAAGGCGTAGTATTTGGGACCATCATTGCCATGGTTGGATGCTACAGGGGGTTGAATACTACAGGCGGAGCCGAAGGAGTTGGACGGGCAACTTCAATCTCAGCAGTTAATTCGTTCGTGCTTATTATAGCATCAGATTTCATTTTGAATTATTTCATAAATGCCTTTCTTGACGTTGTATAATTAGAACTATGATAATAATAAAAGATATTACCAAAAAATTTGATGACAAATTAGTATTGAAAGGTATAAACCTGGATATTGAAAAAGCCAGCACTATGGTAGTCATGGGCGCAAGCGGTTCCGGTAAAAGTGTCCTCTTAAAACTCATTGTTGGATTACTCAAGCCCGACGATGGTGAAATATGGATTGATGATAAAAATATTATAGAACTCTCTGAAAAACAGATGGATGCGGTACGGAAAAACATCGGCATGGTGTTTCAGTCAGGCGCTCTTTTTGATTCTCTTACAGTGGGTGAGAATATTGGATTCAGTCTCGTTCGACGTACAAATATGAGCAAGTCCGAAATCACTAAAACAGTGGCTGAAAAACTCGAAATGGTTGGATTGGGTGGAATAGAGAATATGATGCCGTCAGACCTCAGTGGTGGTATGAGGAAACGGGTTAGTTTGGCAAGGGCGATATCAATGGACCCGCAGATAGTTTTGTATGATGAGCCTACAACAGGCTTGGACCCATTGATGGCTGATGAGATTAACATGCTCATCAATAAATTACATGATGAACTAAAAGTCACTTCTATTGTTGTTACTCATGACATGAAAAGCGCATTTACAGTATCTACAAAAATGGCTATGCTGAAGAACGGTGAGATTGCCGCTTCAGGAACGCCTGACGAGATACGTTCCAACACAGACCCATGGGTAGTTGATTTTATCAGCACCGGTTTCTTTTATGAAGAGATCTGATGACGCATTATACCGAAAGCGAGAAATTCAAGATGAAATCTAAATGGTGGCAAAACGAAATCAAAGTAGGCGTTGTAATTCTTATAGGATTAGTATTGTTGGCGGCACTTCTAATCAAAGCTTCTCGCTGGCAGCCAGTCGCAAATACTCAAGAAATAAAGATCCGCTTTGATAACGTAGGCGGATTGTTGAAGAGCGCACCTGTGAGCATACAAGGAATGGAAATTGGTAAAGTCAAAACAATTGAGCTTATGGGCAATTGGGTGCAAGTGAAAGCTAATATTGACAAAAGCGTAGTAATAAGAGATGGATACCGAATACTCATAGACGTTGTCGGTATCGTAGGTGAAAAGTACATAGAGATAGTTAACGGGCCTACCACTAACGGCGTGACTAAGGATGATCCATTACTAGGTATAAGTCCCATGAGCATTGGTAACATTCTTTTGAAAGCTAATGAGGTCGCCCAAAAAGCGGCAGAGACATTGATGGTGACAAAAGGCATTATATATGATAACAAAGATGAAGTTCAGTCTGGCATAAATGATGTCAGGAAATTCATTGGGGATACAAGTAATATAATGGAAAGAACTCTGCAAAACCTCGATATCATGATGACCAGAATCAACAGATTAACTGAATTCAAAGAGGGAGATATTTCTCAAACTATCACAGAGATTAAAGCGTTCGTTACGGAAATTAATAAAGAACGGGAGAGAATAACTCCGCTCATAAGGTCTGTTGCCGATAACCTTGACCAAATCGTGAGCAAGGCTTCCCCAAGCGTTGATAGCTCTCTGGAGAACCTGAAGAAGTCTTCGGAAGATATGCGAACCCTGACTACAAAATTAGACAAAGATGTTGCTGATATGACAGATTCCGTATCGAAAATCGTCGGTCAAATCAGTAACACTACCGAGAATGGTAATGAAAAACTGCAAAAAGCACTTGTAGATCTTGGAAGAGCATCTGCTCTGATGAACAATATTCTTGATAGAGCGGATTACATAGTGTCAGAGGTTGAAAAAGGAAATGGAACCATTGGCAAGCTAGTTAAAAGCGACGAAGGCTATAATCAAATCAAAGATGTAATGGTTGTCAGCAAGAAGGCAATTGATAATGTAGATAAGACGTTTGCCAATGTCAATAAAGCGGTAACTGACTTCAATAAAACTACAAAGGACCTTGACCGCTGGAGACTTCAGTTGTTTGGTGACATAAATTCTGTCGGGGAATATGAGTTGAGCTACAATCGTCTGTCAGGAGTCTTACAGAATCAGCTAAGGCTTTCGATTTTACCAGTTACACCATACGCTTATATCGGTGGTTTGTTCATGAAGGGTGACGATATCACGTATGATCTGCAGGCGGGAAGAAGGTTTGGTAATCTTACAGTAAGAGGAGGCTTCATCAGATCGAGAGCCGGACTTGGGCTTGACTATTGGCTTATACCCAATCGCGCGATTATATCGCTTGAGGGAGTGAATATCACGACCAAAGAACCGGAGATTGGATTTGATGCTTCACTCAGAGTGTTTCACAATTGGTATCTAATGTTGGGCGCAAATGCTATTAACGTAAATAAATCAGGGTTAAGTGCGGGTGTTAAAGTTATATATAAGTGATTTATCATGAAACAGAAAACATTCTTTGTCTGTCAGGATTGTGGATACAAATCACCGAAATGGGTCGGTCAATGCCCTGATTGCGGTAAGTGGAACACTATATCGGAAGAGACTCATAATGTGGTTCAAACTGCCTCAGTCAGGCGTAAAATCTTTAGCGATGGGTACAATCAACCAAAATCCATCATGGGTATCGAAAATATCGAACAGGAACGACTGAAGTCAGGAATAGAAGAATTCGATAGAGTTTTGGGCGGCGGTGCAGTTCCGGGTTCTGTCGCTCTCATCGGTGGTGATCCGGGGATCGGCAAATCCACTTTACTTCTCCAGGTGCTTGATAGACTGACCTGTAACTATGGCACGACTCTTTACGTTTCTGGAGAAGAATCTGCCCGACAAATAAAGCTACGTGCAGATCGACTTGGGATTGAAGCATCTCAACTCAACGTGCTGTGTGAGACTGATGTGGATATAATCGAAAATCACATTATAAATCTGTCTCCTAAAATCGTAGTCGTTGACTCTATCCAGACAATGCAAAGATCGGATATTGATTCAGTACCCGGTAACGTTACACAGGTTCGTGAAAGTGCTATGGCACTCACTTATATAGCAAAGAGCCGTGGGATCCCAATTTTCATTGTTGGGCATATAAACAAGGAAGGCAGTATCGCAGGTCCCAAGGTTATGGAACACATCGTAGATACTGTTTTATACATGGAAGGTGATTCATACCACGTATACAGGATCCTGCGAGCAGTAAAAAACCGTTTCGGCTCAACAAATGAGATAGGCGTTTTTGAAATGCGTGACTCAGGGCTTGTAGAGATCACAAATCCATCTGAGATGCTTCTCAGTGAACGACAGGAGAACGTTTCTGGCTCCGTTGTCGTATCCATAATGGAGGGAACACGCCCAATCCTGCTAGAACTACAAGCGTTAGTTGCTCCCGCCTATTTCGGTATGCCACAGCGAACGTCCAATGGCATAGATCGGAACAGATTGGCTTTACTTCTGGCTGTTCTGGATAAAAGAGCCGGTTTCCGAATTCAGAACTCGGATGTTTTCGTCAACATTGTCGGCGGAATGCAGGCTGAGGAACCCGGTGTTGATCTGGGCATTATGGTTGCCGCAGTGTCCAACTTCAAAGATAAGCCTGTTGATCCAAAGACTGTGGTTATCGGGGAAGTAGGATTGGGCGGCGAGGTTAGAGCCGTTTCTCAAGCAGAAAAGCGAATCAAAGAAGCGGCAAGGTTAGGTTTTAAAAGAGCAATTGTTTCTCATTATAATCTTCGTGGGCTAAAGCTTAAAGAGGATATTGACGTTGTGGGTGTCAACATGGTAAGGGATGCCTTGAATATCCTATTATAAACTGAATCGAGGATCCGAATCATAATATTCTAATATTCATCAAATCTGATTCTCAATTCATATCAACTAAAGGCGGTGAACAGTGCTGGTAATGTGGGTGATTCGTGTTCTATTTGTTATTATTAGTTCTATTGTGGGCTATTTTACTGCTTCATATTTAAACGTCAATCAATGGCAGGGATTTACGGCTGGGCTAATTTTTGCGCTGGTTGTAGTTGTAATAGAGCGTTTGCTAAAAAACGTATCATTAAAAGAGATTATATCGTGTTTATTTGGTCTTGTTGCTGGACTTGCAGCAGCTAATCTTCTTGTTTATCTTATGTCAGTAATAGTAAAAGAAGAAGGCGGCAATATGGTTCGTATGATAGCCGCAGGCGCAAGCCTTACTTTTGGGTATCTTGGGATGGTAGTTTCATATAAAAAGCGAGACGAATTTGTATTCTTTACTCCCTCCGGACCCAGTAATGTGAGGCGTACTCAAAGCAATGATACTAAGATTCTGGATACAAACGTGATAATTGATGGGCGCATCCTTGATATTTGCGAGACAAGTTTTATCGAGGGGAAAATGGTGATCCCTCGCTTTGTTCTAAACGAACTACAATACATTGCCGATTCTGCTGATGTCCTAAGACGAAACAGAGGGCGTCGAGGTCTTGACATATTACACAGGATGCAGAAAAGCCCTAATATTGACGTGCGCATCGTTGAGGAAGATTTCCCGGATATAAGGGAAGTTGACGCAAAACTGATCGCACTCGCCAAGCAAATGGGCGGAAAAGTCATCACAAACGACTTTAACCTCAATCAGGTTGCTGAACTTCAATCGGTTATCGTGCTAAATATCAATGAGTTGGCTAATGCTGTGAAACCTGTGATCCTGCCGGGAGAGACGATGAACGTCAGAGTAATAAAAGAAGGCAAGGAACAGGCGCAGGGAGTTGCATATCTTGATGATGGCACGATGGTCGTCGTAGAGAACGGAAGGCATCTCATAGGGCAAACTCTGGACGTGATAGTGACAAGCATCCTCCAGACAACTGCTGGACGGATGATATTCACAAAGAAGAAAGAAAACGGGGACTCAGAAACTCGGTATAGTTAAAAAATGCATGTATCAGCCATTATACCTGCGGCAGGTTCTGGTGCAAGGATGGGTGGGATTAAAAAGCCCTACATGGATTTAGCTGGAAAACCTATCCTTGCGCATACTCTGACTATATTTCAACAATGCCCTCTTGTAAACAGTATAGTCGTTGTCACTGCTAAAGATGATGAAGCCCGTTGCGTTCAGGACGTTGTGACTGCTTATGGAATAGATAAATCCCTGAGTATTGTGGCAGGTGGAGATACACGCCAGGAATCAGTATTTAACGCTCTTCAAGAATTATCGTCTAATACTGACGTAGTCGTGATACACGATGCGGTTAGACCATTCGTAACAGAAGAGATGATCCTTCAGTCCATAGACAACGCTAATCAATATGGTTCTGCGATTGTGGCAGTTCCCGTTAAGGATACTATAAAAGAGTCTGATGATGATGGGTTCGTCATGAAAACACTTGATAGACACAGGTTGTGGGCGATCCAGACTCCGCAGACGTTCAAATATAACCTTATCATGAAAGCACACCTTTATGCACGAGAGAATAACATTCAGGCAACAGATGACGCATTTTTGATAGAGCAGATAGGTCACAAAGTAAAGCTCATCATGGGAAGCTATGAGAACATAAAGATTACAACTCCCGATGATCTCATAATCGCAAAAGCTATTCTGGAGTCAAGACTATGAAAGAAATACCTGATGGATTATTAGATGATGTAGTTAAGCGTCTAGTTGATGGTTTGCATCCAGAAAAGATTATCTTATTCGGTTCTCACGCTTATGGCGTACCTAACGAGGATAGCGATATTGATCTGCTAGTTGTAATATCTGAATCAGATGAACCACGTTATCGCAGAGCGCAGAAGGCTTATGGCTATCTTTGGGGATTAAAAACTCCGGTTGATTTAATTATAATGACCCATCAGGAGGTAGAGCAGGCAATCACAGTTCCAGTTTCATTGGCAAGTAAAGCTGTCAGAAAAGGTCGGATACTTTATGAGTGAAGCAAAGCGTAAAGAAATAAATCAATGGCTTATAAAGAGCAAACATGACATTGGTTCTGCGTATGTTCTAATGAATTATGAAGAACCTTTCTTTGACACTGCTGTATATCATTGTCAACAAGCAGTTGAAAAAGCTCTTAAAGCATATCTAACGTATAAGGATGTTGAGTTTGAGAAGACTCATGATCTCGTAGCACTTACGGATATATGTTCAGAATTAGAGCTTAGATTTGCTGATTGGAAAGAAACAGCGAAGTTTCTTACTCCGTATGCAATAGAATTTCGTTATCCAGGGAAAGTTTTAGAACCAGAAAAAGAAGAAGCCGAAAAGGCTTTTGCTGATACAAAAAGTTTCTTAGATTTCATCCTCAAACTGCTTCCTGACGAAGTTAAACCATAAGATTTCCATGAAAAGATTTTGCCAAATAATAATTTTGTCTGGTTTTTTTATTATCTCTGGATGTGCGTTCCTGAGTCAACCTAATACTGCATCATCAGACAAAAATTCAAGGTCAGATAGGTTAAAAGGGACAGAAGGCACATTGCCCTTGACTTTTCAACTCCACGACGTACCGCACAATCCACGCAAACAACAAGGCACTGACTGCGCACCCGACTCTCTGAGAATGGTTCTCACTTACAGAGGCATGAAAGTAGGTGAGCAAGACATACCAAGACAACTGGCGAGTAGAGGCTTTGGCGGGGGAACGTCATTCGGGCAAATGCAGGAAATAGCGGCTAAAGGGTATGGCTTGCCGTCTTTTGTTATACACAACTGCGACCTTGATACCATAAAGTCAGCGATATTAAACAAATGGCCCCCGATCATAGGCTATCGTGCAAGTGGCAAATATTATCATGCTGTGGTTGCAGTGGGATATGATGATGACAGAAAAATGATGTTTGTCCACGACCCGAACATACTCAGCGTGAGAAAGATGCGATATTCTGACCTGGGCGGTATCGGTAAGGACGGCGGGCAAACGCTTTCGGTACTGCTTGTCCTTCCTGCTGGGTTGACAGACGTTGATCTAGCAAATGGGCTGGCAAAATACGTGCCAAAGGAGATTCTGTCAAAACTGGTTGTATCTGCAATGTTTCCATCACAGGATCAGAAGGATAAAGTAAAATGAGCGTAAAGACAGAGAAAACAATCGAATATATTGGCGAGATACTCCCTGATGGTCATCTTTCCATACCTGATGAGGTTAAGAAGGAACTAGATAGGTACGAAACCAATGATCTGAAAATAACAATAACTATCTTACCATCTGACGAAAAGAGAGGATGGGATGCATTAATACAATTGATAGATAATGCAGGAAGTAGCGGGCTATCCGATGTTTCAGAAAAGCATGATAAGTATCTTTATGGAAAATCAAAATGAAATTTTTTGAATCTGATGAACATAAAATAATTTGTGGAGATGTTATTGACGTTTTGTCAAATGAGATACAAAACAAATCCATTGATTTAATCTTTGCTGATCCGCCATATAACATTGGCAAAAATTTCAACGGAACAGCAGATAAATGGGAGTCGAATGAGCATTATCTTCAATGGTGCTACCAATGGCTTGATCTGTGTTAAGAGTTTTGCAAATTGATAAGAACCTAACATTTAAGCCATTTTGTACAGTTGATATACGAGGAAAATGAGTAATAATGCAGATTTACATGATCAAATTTGCATAATTTTAGGCAAGAATTTCTGTTCAAAACTCATATTTAAGTAATTGTTTTATCTTCAGTAAAAATATTGCTCAAAATTTCTTGCCTTTAGACCCCGTAAACACTGATTGCTACTCATTTTCTGCTTATATCTGTTCAAATAATTTAATCTTCATGCGAGTTCAGGTCATTTGCAAAAGTCTTGTTATTGAATATATAGAAAAGCAACTTCAACGTAATAACATACAAAAAGCTATCATAGCGTCTTATTTCTTCGACTTGGGTGAGAATAATATTTCTACTGTTGTTAAAGTTGCAGAAAAAGGCGTCAAATTGGGATTAGTCAATGAAGTCAGGAGGATGTTAAAACCATTTCCTCATGGTGTTTGGTGGTCTGCTACCGGAGAATCGCCACCCACATTAGTTGACAGGAAAAAGTTGTTTGAAAAAATGATTCAGAAAACAGATAATCCAATCCTGAAATCACTTTTAAGAGATCGTGTGAAAATAATTGAGAATGACATAGAACGAGATTTAAAGAGAGATGAGGAATTTCTTAATCCGAAATTCTAGAAATATAAAGTATTAAAAATGAAAGTAGGAATCGGATACGACATACACAGGCTTGTAGAAGGCAGAGATTTAGTTCTCGGTGGGGTCAAAATCCCTTACAGGATGGGTCTGGATGGTCATTCGGATGCGGATGTTTTGTTGCACAGCATAAGTGACGCACTGCTAGGCGCACTAGCTTTAGGTGACATCGGACAACATTTTCCCAACACTGATCCACAATTCAAAGGTATCTCAAGCATGATCCTGCTCGAAAAAGTGAATTCACTGATACAGGAAAAAGGCTTCATCACTAATAACGTTGATTCTGTCATCATTGCAGAGGAACCAAAATTAGCGCCGTTTATACCTGCTATGCGTGAAAATATCGCCAGAATACTGGGTATACCCGTTGATTGTGTTAGTATCAAGGCGACTACTGCTGAAAAACTCGGGAGCATCGGTCAGGGAAAAGGTATTGCGTCAGAAGCTATTGTAAGTGTTAGAGAAATAGCTTCTTAGTTATGATAGCTTTTTAAATCCCCCTTACCCCCTTTTCCAAAGCTGACAAGGGTAGGTTTTTTGAATATAAGAGGTGTAAACCCAGTAGACATAGGCTTTTAAACAACCCCCTTAATCCCCCTTTGATAAGGGGGAATTGTCAAAATATTGACATGAAAGTTGACTCTGAATTCGTTTGACTAATTTGATATGCAAAGTCAGCTAAAACAGCTTCAGATCACATCTCGATGAGGTGAACGGTTACTATTCCCCCTTAAAAAAGGGGGACACAGGGGGTTGTTTTATATGCTTGCCTACTCGTTTTATGTTACTCATGTTTTAAAAACCTACCCTTATCAGCTTTTCCAAAGGGGGAATTGTAAATCCTTTACCCATAGGGTTTTGCAAACTTATGAGTAAAGATTAGTTTTCCAAAGGGGGAAACAACAGCGAAAATCTATGGAACTTGATGAAGTAAAAAAAATACTTGAAAATCACAAAAAAACTTTGGAACAGAATTTCAGAGTTAAAGGGATAGGTATATTCGGCTCTTATGTACGTGGAGATCAAAAAGACAAAAGCGATGTTGACGTATTAGTCGAATTTGATGAACCTGTAAGTCTTCTTGAAGTTGTAAAACTAGAAAATTATCTATCTGATCTTTTACAGATTAAAGTTGATCTTGTTCCACAAAAAGACATTAGGCAAGAATTAAGAGAAAAAATTCTAAAAGAAACAATATATTTATGAAACGGGATAGTTCAATATATATTAAAGATATACTTGATAATATGCAAAAGGCTGAGAAATTCGTTGAAGGCATAGATTACATAGAATTTCTTAATGATGAAAAGACCAGTTATGCAGTTACTAGATGTATTGAGATTATGGGAGAGGCAGTTAAACAAATTCCTGAATCAATTAGAGATCAATATCCAGAAGTTCCCTGGAGAGATATTGCTGGCATGAGAGATAAAGTTATACATTTCTATTTTGGCGTTAACCTAGAAAGAGTATGGCTTGTAGTTAAAGAAAATATACCACTTATAAAACCATACTTACAAAAAATTTTGACGAATTTACAAAACATGGATTAACTTAAAGATTGTGAGGAAATATATGCCTTTAAGAATATTTAATACACTAACCAAACGTGAAGAAGAGTTTGTACCCCTCGAAGATAAGCACGTCAGGATGTACAACTGCGGTCCGACCGTATACGATTATTTTCACATCGGCAACGCCAGAAATTTTATAGTAGCAGAAGTGATTCGACGTTATCTGGAATACAAGGGTTATAAAGTTACTTTTATCCAAAACGTAACGGATATTGAGGACAAGATAATCAAACGTGCTAATGATACAGGCGTTACACCGGAGCAAGTTGCTCAAAAATACACTGACGCCTATTTCGAGGATATGAAGAATCTTGGGATTCTAGAGCCAACTTTCAGTCCCAAGGCAACAGAACACATAACAGATATTGTTGAGTTTGTCAACAAATTAGTGGAAAAAGGTATTGCTTATGTGGTTGATGGTGATGTATATTATGATCTGGTGAAGTTTGAAGGATACGGAAAGCTTTCAGGTCAGCGATTTGAGGATACCATAGCAGGCGCAAGGGTTGAGGTGAACGAAAAGAAACACCATCCCGCAGATTTTGATTTGTGGAAGAAAGCAAAGGATGGTGAACCCGGATGGGATAGCCCATGGGGTCCAGGGCGCCCCGGATGGCACATTGAGTGTTCTGTCATGTCCTCAAAGTACCTCGGAGAGACTTTTGACATCCACAGTGGAGGCAACGACCTGATATTTCCTCATCACGAGAACGAGATCGCACAGAGTGAAGGCATGACAGGAAAACCCTTTGCCCGCTATTGGGTGCATAACGGGATGCTTCAAACTGGTGGAAAGGTAGAAGGTGCTGGAAGATCAGCAGAATCCATAAAAATGTCGAAATCGCTTGGAAACGTCAAGCCTGTTCGGGAATTGCTGAAAACTTACAGCCCAAATGCGATTCGCCAATTTTTGCTTTCAGCGCATTATCGTTCACCACTCGATCTGAGAAATGACAGTCTGGACGAAGCCAGCAGCGCTGTAGAACGCATTTTAAACTGCGTTAGCATGACTGCAAGGCTTTCAACTCAAGAAAGAACAGATTTTGATAATCCTCAAGGCGCAGAGCAAGACCTAAATATTTCTATTGATGATGCTATACGGAAGTTTGATGAATCTATGGATGACGACTTCAATACTCCCGGGGCATTCGGTGCAATCTTTGAGCTTGTTGCTATTGTAAATAAGTTTACATCTGAGAATCAGAGTCTTTCAGCTCGTGGGAAAGATGTGTTAGGACGAGTGAACGCAACTTTAGTTAAGTTATGCGGAGTATTGGGTCTGGACGTTACCAAAGACAGGACTTCGGAGAAAGAAGGTTCTCTGGTTGATGATCTAATAAAGCTGATAATTGAAGTCAGACAATACGCAAGAGAGAAAAAGGATTGGACTGCCGCAGATAAGATCAGAGATGGTCTGGCAAATCTCGGAATCAAGCTGGAAGATACCCCCCGTGAAGGCACGATATGGAAGATAACGTCCAAAACGTGAGAAGTAATATTGACGTGATTCACAATTAAGGTAGCAATTTTTAAAATCGGAAGAGGAATTTAGCCACGGATTGAACACGGATGGACACGGAATGAAGAAGATCATGATACAGGATATGATATTATCTTTTATTATCTTGAATCCTGCATCTTGCATCATTTTCTTCCTATCCGTGAAAATCCGTGTTTCATCCGTGGCTAATTCAATCTGTTACCTCTCTTGGGATGAAGGAAGGAGGATGATTTCATGGGAAAGGTTTTTGACGCAGTCAAGCATCTATTGGTTGAGGAAGATAGTGAAGATAAAAAAGAAGAAAATGATAAACAGGAGCAAAAAAGTGAGGTTAAAGTTGAGGATAAGGCGCCAGAACCCGCTGTTTTGAAGCCAACTATATCTGAGACAGGAATGGATAAGGAGATGGAAGCATTACGTAACAAGCTGATACAGGTGGCAACGGGAAATGCAGGGGATTACTTAAAGTTTTCTGATATGTTGGAATCGTTGCGCGCTATGCTACCTGATGAACGTACGTGCTTTAAGGCGGCATTTACAGCGGTGAGTAAAACGTCGCCAATGACAGTACAGAGCTTAGTAACGTCGTTGGAAGGAAGCATAAAAGCATTAGATAATGAAGTAGCAACTTTCCAGAACACAATGCAGGGAAGACAAACAGATATAGATGGTTTAAGGAGGCAGGTGCAGGAAAAAAACGATCAAATTGTAAAGCTCCAGAATGAAATAAAAGAGCTATTGGCAAAAATAGATGAGGAGGCGAGAAAAAACGAACAAGTGGGACTCAATTTTGACAGAGCTGTAAAATCTGCAAAATATAACTTTGAATCCCTAATTACGAAGGTAAATTCTTACTTGGGAGGGGATAAAAATGATGGAACTGCCTGAGAATTACAAACCGAAGAACTTTTGGGAGCGGAAAGAGGGAACTACAGGGATGCTGATAGGTATCCCATTATTGTTAGCGCTGGTGTATGGTTTATCTCGAATATTGCCGTTTATAATAACGTTATTGCAAAATGCGATAACAGCAGTATTGTTGTTTGCAGTATTGGCAGTTATAATATACGTGATAACAGATCGCAGAACCAGAAATCTGTTCTGGTACATGTACAAAAGCATTATGAGAGCGCTCACACGGATGTTTGTTGAGATAGACCCCATAGGGATATTAAACAGCTATGTAAGTGATTTGAAGAATAATGCTGAAAACATGTACCAGCAGATAAGCAATCTGCGGGGACAGATGCGTAAGTTAAAGAATTTAATAGAACAGAACGAAAAGGAAAGGGCGCAAAGCCTGCAATTCGCAGGTGAGGCGAAGAAACAAAACAAGCAAAACATTTTTGTATTAAAGGCTCGAAAGGCGGGCAGGCTTGAGGAGAGTAATCTCACATTAAGCGCGCTTTATACTAAGATGGAAATGCTGTATCGTGTTTTGAATAAAATGTATGAGACTTCACTGGTTTTAATAGAGGATATGGAAGATGAAGTTAAGGTAAAGACAATGGAGAGAGATGCAATAAAGGCATCTTATTCAGCTTTTAAGTCCGCAGTAAGAATAATAAAGGGAGACCCGGATAAGAAGGAGATATTCGATCAGGCAATGGAGTATCTTACTGACGACTATGGTAAAAAACTCGGTGAAATTGAGCATTTCATGGAAATCTCTTCCAGTGTGATAGATTCAATAGACATACAGAACGGTGTATATGCAGAAGACGCTTTGAAAAAACTGGATGACTGGGAAAAGCAGAGCGACTCTATATTACTAGGCGACCAGAAGAAGATGCTGATTGCCGTAGCGAATGATCCTACAAATGTATTAGAATTGGATGTTACACCACCTAAACCGTCAGAAGCAATGTCAGGGAAAACCACAGATAGCTCTAAAGATTTGAAATACGAAGAGCTATTCGAGGAAGATAAAAAGGAGGGGGAAAAGAATGGCTAAACTTAAACCTGTAGGAAAAGCTATATTAATACTCGTTGCATTGGCGGCTTTATTTGGTATCTACAAACTTGCAGATCGTGCTGGTTTAGTAGATAAAATTATACCCAAGAGCAAACAAAGCGGATCAACCAAAACAGCAAAAGATGCGGCTAAAAAAGGAGTTCCGACACTTAAAGTAGGAATAAATACGTGGGGAGGCTATGCCAGCGGTGTCTATTTCAACAAGGGATTTGCGGCATCTGATACATCCAGATACTATACAGAAGAAGGCATATTGGTAGATATTAAGCTCATTGATGATTTCAAGGCAATGAGAGATGCCTGGAAAGCCGGGGCAATAGACATATTAGGGTTAGCGACAGCAGATTCACTGCCTTGTGAGATAGCATCCCTTACGGAACAAAAGCCAAAAGTTTTCATGCAAGTTGACTGGTCGAGAGGTGGAGATGCCATTGTTGCGGTGAGGGGTATTAACTCCACGTCGGATATAAGAGGAAAGAAGATCGCTGTAGCCATAGGTACTCCAAGCCATAGCCTGTTAATGCTGTGGCTACAGGCTGGCGGGGTGGACTACAAAGACGTGCAGATTGTCGGAACAGATTCTGGCATACAGGCGGCGCAAAATTTCAAGGCTGGTGCTGTTGACGTGGCTGTTGTGTGGTCTCCAGATGATCAGGATTGTGTTAAAGCCGTTCCCGGCTCCTCTGTGATATTTAATACAAGAACAGCAACTAACGTAATTGCAGACATTTTCCTTGTAAAGGAGGATTTCGCACTTGCCAACGGTGAGACACTCAAAAAATTTATGAAAGGCTGGTTTAAAGGTGTAGCGGAGATCAACACAAACTCACAATCCAAAGCAGAAGCGGCTGGTTTACTTTCACGGAATTTCAACGTTGATATTAATCTTGCAAACCTGATGATTGAGAATGCAAGGTTGTCTACTTATGGAGATAATATGTTCTTCTTCGGATTAACTTCTGGTACAGGTACTACCGGTGAAGAAATCTATAACAAAATGCACAGAGTATTCTCATCCGTAGGGCTTGCTCCTGTAGATATACCACCATGGAGAAATATAACGGATAGCTCTTTGATGGCTTCACTCAATCTTACTGGTAGCGGGTACGAAGCTGAAGGCGCTGTGGCTTTTACTGCTCCAACAGCACAACAGGTTTCTGCTCCTGCGTTTGCAAACAAAAAAGTCCAGATACAATATGAAACTGGGAGTGCCAGATTATCAGAAGATGGTAGAGTATCTATTGATATGTTCTTTGCTAACACCGCTAAAGAATTTGGTAGTGCAAGAATTAGAATAGAGGGTAACACCGATTCTGTCGGTAAGCGAGTGTCAAATATGCGATTATCTTTGGCAAGGGCAAATTCTGTTGCAAATTATTTGGCAGAAAAGTATGGTTTTGATAGAAACAGGTTCATCATCATAGGAAACGGTCCTGACAAGCCCATCGCTACTAATGATACAGCGGAAGGTAAGGCGCAAAACCGAAGGACAGAATTTGAGTTGGTACGCTAAGGGATTAAAAATGGGTTGGGTCTCGTTCCTTGACCCAGCCTATGAATTTGAATGGAGTGAATTATATGGGAGTGCAAGGTTTAGGACGATATATAGTAGCTGACCCTGAAATATGTCATGGTAAACCAACCTTTCGTGGCACACGAATTTTTGTGGATGATGTACTTGAGCAGATAGCCAGAGGTATGGATTGGGAAGTGATTATCGAGGAATGGCATGGTTCGATCACCAAAGAAGCTATTGCAGAGGCGGTTCGTTTAGCACATGAAGCTTTTGATATTTATGCACCTGAACTGTTGTCAAAGGTATCGCAATCATGAATATATTAGATGAAAATATTTCTCGTAACCAGAAGTATTCCTTGCATAAGCGGCGGATACGATTTCGTCAGATTGGATATGAAATCGGTTATAAAGGTATTAAAGATGAAGATATCATCCCATTTCTGCATAAACTTGGTACAGTGACTTTCTTTACTCGTGATTTACGTTTCTATCAAAGCCACTTTTGTCATTCTCAATACTGTTTGGTTATTCTGGCAGTGGAGGATATTGAAATAGCGAGTTTCATTCATCGCTTTTTACGACATCCTAAGTTCAATACTAAAGCGAAGCGGATGGGTAAAGTGGTTCGGGTAAGTCATAATGTGATACGAATGTGTCAAATTCATGATAATAGAGAATACGAGTTATTGTGGCACACATGATCTAATGCGTAATTTGGGTCTCGTTCCTTGATCCAACCTACTTCACTACAAAAGAGGTGCAACAATGGATTTTATTGAACAACTTGAAACACTTGCCAGTAGAATACGTAAACAACAGGATATTATCAAAACCGAAGAAGCAACTAAAATGGCATTTGTTATACCATTTATCACTGCGCTTGGTTATGATGCTTTCGATCCAACTGAGGTTATTCCTGAATTTGTAGCTGATGTTGGAATGAAACAAGGCGAAAAGGTTGACTATGCTATCCTAAAAGATAATCAGGTCATTATGCTCATTGAATGTAAAAAATGCGGAGCTGATCTTGAAGACCCTCCCTCATTGCAACTTTTTCGATATTTTTTTTCAACAGCAAAAACACGGGTCGGAATATTAACGGATGGGGTAATCTACCGGTTCTACACAGACCTGGAAGAGCCAAATAAGATGGATCAAAAACCATTTATGGAATTCGATATGTTGGATATTCAAGAACCTTTGGTTCTTTCGTTAAAGCGTTTTACCAAACCTGCTTTCGATCTCAACAAAGTCCTAATAGATGCAAGTGACCTTAAATATACGAAAGAGATAAAGCGGATCATGGCAGAACAATTGGATGCACCATCTGAGGATTTTGTGCAATTTGTCTTATCCCACGTATATACGGGACTAAAAACCAAAGCACTAAAAGAGCAATTCATTGACATCACTAAACGGGCTTTGAATCAATTTCTCAGTGAGCAAATTAACAAACGTTTGACTTCAGCACTTGCAGGAGAGGTTTCTCCTTCTAAGAATGCAAGCGAAGAAACCGATGTTTTACTTTCAGATGAGAACATTAGTCGAATTGTAACGACTGAAGAAGAGTTAGAGGGATTCTTTATCGTAAGGTCAATCCTTCACGAAGTTATCGATCCTGATCGCATAACACGTAGAGATACTCTTAACTATTTCGGGATCTTGCTTGATAATACCAGTCATAAACCAATATGTAGATTGTATTTTAATAGACCGCAGAAATATATTTCACTTATTAGCGAAAACAAAAAGGAAGAAAGGATGCCTATTAATAAGCTGAATGATATTTATGGTCTATCGGATCAGCTAAAAGCAACTGTCGCTTATTATGAATCTCTTAAAAAGAGTGTATAGTCAGTCAAAGAAGGTGAACGAATATGGAGCAAATAAAGATTTTCTATGACCGCAGAGGAAATACTTTAACAGTTTGGTTTGACGATCCAAAAAATGAGTATATATGCGAAGAAACCGGAGATGAAGTCATTTTGATGAAAGATCATAATGGACAAGTAATTGGTTTTGAAAAACTCAACTTTTCGCTACTAAACCACGAGAATCTGCAATTCTCTTTTGAAACAGTGGGAAGTGCGTAGGTTAGGTCGAGGAACGAGACCCAACATAATATTATAAAATAATGATGGGTTTATCAACTACAATTGTCATTCCAGCGGAGGCTGGAATCCAGAGAAAGGTTAGCCCACTCAAAACGGAATTTTAGAAGGTGTTATAAAACTATGAGAAATTTTGAGCGAATTACCTTTAATCCCAATATAATGGGTGGTCAGGCATGTATCAGAGGTATGAGGATACCTGTATCTCTGATTATAAATCTTGTAGCTAATGATATGACCGCAGGAGAGATAATTGAAGAATATCCCGATCTTGAGCAGGAAGACATAAAAGAATCCCTTAAATATGCTTCATGGCTTGCTAAAGAAGAGATACATACAACAATCGGTGCAGGATAATGCAATATCGGCGTGCAAGAATCGAAAGATATAGGAGGATAGCTATGGCACAGTATATCTTAAGTGACTACGTAGAGCAAGCTATGATGCAAGCTATCTATGATAAACTTGAAGATGGTACGTTTGCTGGTCGGATTCCTCTTTGCAAGGGTGTTATTGCTTTCGGTAATACACTAAGTGAGTGTGAAATTGAATTACATTCAACACTTGAGGATTGGATCCTGATGGGATTGAAATTTGGACACGCTATGCCCGTGATTGATGGTATTGATCTTAATAAGGAGCCAACTCTTGAGACAGTGGATGCCATGTAAACGACGTGAATTTATACGACGGTTACGCCAGCTTGGTTTTGATGGACCTTTTTCTGGAACTAAACATCAATTTATGGTTTATGGTCAGCATCGTTTAGCAATACCTTCCAACACTGATTATTCTATGCCACAGGTCCAAATGATAATTCGAGAGATAGAGGAGATTATAGGTCGAGAGATTGCTGTTACAGAATGGAATAGCTTATAGATGGTTAAGTGCTTAGGTTGGGTCGAGGAACGAGAACCAAACATGCGCTTTAGCATTTACCGGAACCTTTCAAGGAGATCCTCCGATGTTCTACGAAATTCCACTTGTATTTACTCCGCAACCCATTGGATTAATTTCTAGAGAAGGACTTGAATTATGACTGAAATCGAAGAACTCGAAACACGCATCCGAAATTTACCCAAAGAAGATTTCTTAAAGTTTCGAGATTGGTTCTATCAACTTGAGGATGAACTTTGGGACCAGCAAATCAAATTTGACTTTAAAGCCGGCAAGTTCGACAAACTCATTGAGAAAGCACGGACAGAATTTGCCCAAGGCAAGGCTCGCAAGCTATGAATCACTATACTTCGTCTGATTTTTGGGTCTTGTATTGGAAGCTTCCCGCTGAGATCCGTGATCTTGCTGACAAGAATTTCGAGTTACTGAAAGCAAATCCGCACCATTTCTCACTTCAATTGAAACGTATAGAGGAACTATGGTCTGTACGTGTGGGGCGACATTACCGCGCTATAGGTATTGATGCACCAGACGGGATACAGTGGATTTGGATTGGTAGTCATGCTGATTACGATAAATTCATTGCCTAAATCCATTCGATTGGATATTGCAGTTAGAGCAACTAGATACCATTTTTGAGCGTGCAATTATAGCTAAAACAATAAAAGATGTAGAATTTTAGTCGGTGGCTAAATATCGAAAATACATTTAGGAGAATTGTATGCCTTTTACACTTAGGGGAAGCTTACCTAAGAGAACAAGAATAATTGTAGAGGTTACTGGCGCAATAATAATGCTGTTCTTATGGTTTGCGATAACGGATTGGTTTAAGTTGTTTCCTCCAAGCATTTTGCCATCCCCGTTAAGTGTATTAATCTCTTTAAAGGAATTACATTACGATAACGCATTGATTCGCAACGCTCTATACTCACTAAAGTTGAATATATATGGATTAGCCGAAGCTGTTGTAGTTGCTTTACCTCTGGGAATGATAATCGGTTTAGTTCCTGTTCTTCGATGTTTCTCTGAAAGATATATAACTATAATAAGATTTCTCCCGCTTACTGCATTGGTCGGTGTTTTTGTTGCATGGTTTGGTATCGAGACTAATATGAAGGTGCAGTTTTTAGCGTTTTCTATCTTCCTCTATTTGCTACCGGCGGTGATAGAAAAGGTTGACAATGTAGAAAATGTTTACGTTCAGACTGCCAGGACACTTGGGGCATCAAATTGGCAGACTATAAAAACTATATTTATGCCTGCGGTAATATCCAGATCGTTTGATAGCATAAGAGTATTGGCAGCGCTATCATGGACTTACATAGTTGTTGCTGAAATGGTGAATGCTACTGGCGGTGGTATCGGCGCTTTAGCCTATATCTGCGCAAGGCAATCGAGAATAGATAAAGTCTTTGGCATTTTGATTGTTATACTCTTTATCGGTTATATGCAGGATAAAATACTTATTCTCTTAGACCGATTATTTTTCCCATACAAATACGCTAAGAAAGGAAAATAATGGAGAATAAATATGGAAGTTGCTTTTGAAAATACTCCATTGCCGGATATTATAGAATTGAAGAACGTGTCTCAAACTTATGATGGCGGAAAGACTTACGTCATAAAGGATTATAATTTATTAATCGAGGATAAGCCTGATCAGGGACAGTTTGTCGTAATATTAGGTCCATCCGGGTGTGGTAAAAGTACTATTCTAAGGTTTATTGCTGGATTGGATAAGCCAACATCCGGCGAAGTATTAATAAAGTCGGAACCTGTATGTGGATATGTCCCTATGGTTTTTCAGCAATACTCTAATATTCCCTGGCTAACAGTACTCCAGAATATCATGTTACCATTAAAATATAAAAAGCTAGATGATGAAGAGCATAGAGAAAAAGTGCAAGATATAATAAAACAGGTTGGGCTTGAGGGCCATGAGGATAAGTATGCCCAGGATATACTGCTTTCAGGAGGCCAGTTGCAGAGAGTTGCAATTGCACGCAGTCTTGTGGTTGGCTCAGATATATTGCTGATGGATGAGCCTTTCGGGGCTTTAGATATTCATACAAGGCTTCAGATGCAATTATTGTTATCCAGAATATGGCAAACATTAAAGGCTACTATTGTATTTGTGACTCACGACATCGGTGAGGCTGTTTTCTTGGGAGATGATATATACCTTATGTCTGCCAACCCGGGCAAGATTGTAAAATCATTTCACGTAGACCTGCCTTTGGAAAGGAATATTGATACTAAAAGAAGCAAAAAATTCATTGATCTCGTTAATGAAATTGAGGATTCTTTGTTTGATCTGATAGGAAGGCATCTGTTCTAGTATATAACAATGAAGCAATATAGATCATTTACTCAGAAACTATACGTCAAGGGCTTTGACTTAACTATTCTACTCACTGTACTGTTTGTGTGCATATTCGGAATATTCACGATCTTTAGTGCGGTGTCGTCTGGACCTCATGATGACGATAAGCTTTGGGTATCACAGATAATACGCCTTGCCATAGGGTTGGTCGCAATGACGATAGTTTTGATCATAGATTATCGTCTTCTGAACGGCGTTGCTTACGTACTTTATGCAATCGGTTTTGTATTGCTGGCTATTGTATTGGTAATACCTGAAACATCTGGTGCAAGACGATGGGTCATGGGAGGTGCGATACAGCCTTCGGAATTAGCTAGAATTATACTCGTTATTACCCTTGCGCAATATCTGAGCGATAAGAAGGAAACGGCAGATCAACCCAGAATATTTATAACTGCCGGGGCGATAGTGCTTACTTATATCTTTATGATTTTCATGCAGCCATCATTGGGCTATGCACTTACACTTGTTCCAGTCGCATTGGCAATGTTTTATGTGGGTGGTATCAATAAGACTTATCTGATATTGGGAACACTGATCGTTGTTGTTGCAACGGGTTCTACGATACTGATCCTGTATAAAGCGTGGGATTTTAAGTCAGTTTCTGCGATAGTGAAGCTGATCCTGATAATCGCTATATACGCCGCTTTCACAGTATTGGTATACTATCTCATATCTAAGACTCGAATAAAAGATGGTGCAAAATGGGTGAAGCTTATCTCTCCTTGTATTATCGGCGGATTTTTGATCGCAATGGCTGGGTCTGTGGTATTGAAAGATTACCAGAAGGTAAGGCTTATCGCTTTCGTTGATGCTGACTCTGATCCTGCTGGTTCTGGTTATCACATAATCCAATCGAAGATCGCTATTGGGTCGGGTGGATTGCTGGGTCAGGGGTACATGCAAGGAACTCAGAACAGACTTGATTTCCTTCCGGCTCAGCATACAGATTTTATTTTTTCTGTCGTTGCAGAGGAATGGGGCTTTATCGGTTCGATAATCCTGCTAGCATTATATTTTACATTGATAATGAACGGCTTGAAAGCCGCCGCAATAGCTGATGATCTATTTGGAACACTTCTGGCAACAGGAATAGTTACTATGATCGCAACGCAGGTGTTCCTGAATCTTGGTGTAACGCTTGGGCTTATGCCTATAACTGGCGTTCCGCTACCATTGATGAGCTATGGAGGGTCATCCTTGCTGGCTACTTTTACCTGTGTTGGACTATTGCTTAATATAAGGTTAAGAAGATAACATTTTATGACGAATATACCTCTTACAGTATTAAAACCCGCAAGATACGTGGGAAATGAATTGAATACAGTCAGTAAAGATCCATCCCACCAGTCTTTAGTCCGCTTTGCGCTTGCGTTTCCAGATACCTACGAAGTTGGAATGTCTCACCTTGGACTTAAAATACTCTATAACATACTAAATTCGAGAGATGACGTCTGGGCAGAACGAGTTTATACTCCGTGGATAGATATGGAAGAAATAATGAAGAAAGAGGGTATTTTCAGCCTTGAATCTTCCACTCCTTTGCAGAATTTTGATATAATCGGCTTCTCACTTCAGTATGAGATGAGCTATACAAACGTTCTGAATATGCTCGTTCTTGCTCGGATTCCGCTTTTATCAAAAGACAGAAATGATAATTATCCATTGATTATTGCAGGGGGCCCCTGTGTTTTCAATCCCGAACCGATAGCAGATTTCATTGACATATTTGTCATCGGAGATGGTGAGGAAATCGTTACAGAGATCGTAGATTATTATAAAACTTACAAAAATTTGGGTAAACGTCAGTTGCTAGAGAAAATGTCGAAAATAGAAGGGATTTACGTGCCGATGCTGGTATCCCTTGAGGAACAGTCGGATGGAACATTGGTAGTCTCTGATGGAACAAAAGTAAGGAAAAGAGTTGTTAATGATCTTGATAAGGCGATATACCCGGTGGATTACATTGTTCCTTTTATAAGGCCTATTCACGACCGTGCAGTAATTGAAATTATGAGAGGTTGTTCCAGAGGATGCAGGTTTTGTCAGGCAGGTATGATCTATCGTCCTGTGCGGGAAAGGTCCTCGACTACAATAACTGAATTGGCAGAAAAAGTGATTGAAAAAACAGGATATGAGGAGCTTTCTCTTTCCAGTCTTAGTACCTGCGATCATACCTCTATATATGAGATAGTGACGGAGCTTGTAAATTCTTTTAAGAAAAAACACGTTTCTGTCTCTCTCCCCAGCTTGAGGACAGACGCATTTTCACTTGAACTTGCCCAAAGGCTTGGAAGTGCAGGAAAAACAGGATTGACATTCGCACCAGAAGTAGCTACAGATAGACTGCGTAAAGTTATTAATAAAGATATTTCAAAAACACAAGTGTTGTCTACTGTTGAGAGCGCTTTCTCAAGTGGATGGGATACATTGAAGTTATACTTTATGATTGGATTGCCGACAGAGACTGAAGATGATATATTAGAGATTGCATCACTCATCAAGGAAGTTTTGAATGTCGCTAAACGAAATAGCAGAAGAGCGAAACTTAGCGTCAGCGTATCAACATTCGTCCCTAAAGCACACACTCCGTTTCAGTGGGAGCGACAGTTGTCAATAGAAGAGGTTCAGCAAAAACAAGGGCTTCTGATGGACAAAATTGGTAGGAACAGTCGTATAAGTGTAAGCTTTCATTCTCCGCAACTCAGTTTCCTTGAAGGAGTGTTTGCTAGGGGAGATAGAAGACTAAGCAAATTATTACTCGAAGCCCACAAATCAGGCTGTAAGCTTGACGGGTGGACAGAGCATTTTGGTTTCAATAAATGGATGAAGGCATTTGCCATAAGTGGAATTGACCCCGGTGTCTACCTTAAGGCTCGTGCTTTCGATCAGGTATTGCCATGGGACCACATTGACACTCGCATAACAAAGGAATTCCTTCTTGCTGAGTGCAAAAGGTCGTATAACGCTGAGATGACACCAGATTGCAGGACAGGAGAATGTTCTGAATGCGGGGTCTGTGATAAGGAAATAAAAGTCAAACTTGACGTAGAGCATAAAACTGCTTTGCCAGAATCAGACTTTGTAGAATCCAATGTCCAGGATACGGTGTCAAAGATAAGGTTTCAATTTGCCAAGGGTTCAGAGGTGAAGTTTATATCTCATCTTGACATTATCAACGTCTTTACAAGAGCTTTCAGAAGGGCGGAGATCCCAATAGCCTATTCTCGTGGTTTCAGCCCTCATCCCAAGATCAACTTTGCTTCTGCGTTACCGGTCGGGTCAACCAGCAAAGCTGAATTTGCGGATATTGGGCTTGACGAGGATATTAAGGTCGAAGATTTCATCTCTCGTGTCAATGCACAATTACCCTCTGGTGTAATGATCCTCAGAGCGCAAGAGATTCCTTTGAGATCGGAATCCCTCATGGCACAAACAGGTTTTGCGTCTTACGTAATACGGATACCCGAATTCGATTGCCAGGCAGTCAATGATCTGGAAAGCAAAATCCAGTCAATCATGAGCAGTGATCGGATCGTGATTGGACGGGCACTGAAATCTAAACATCCCGATAAACAAAATCTGGACAATGTTAGTCCAATTGATGTAAAGCCATACATAAAGAGTATAAAATTATCTGGATGTGATGATAGAACACTGCAACTTGAAATGGTGCTTGGTGACGGGGGATCTAAAAAAGTAAGGCCAGAAGAAATTATCAGCTTACTTTTCAGCGAACTCGCTGAAGATGGTAAGCACGATCACAAGATTTCCGCCCTTGATATTCAAAAGACTGAGTTCTTTATTGAAAGTCAAGGGCGATTCTTTTCGCCTATAGAGTCTTTTGGAGATTAAAAGATTGGAAGATTTGAAGATTGAAGATTTGAGGATTGGACGAATGAATATTGCAAAAAATTTTGAGTTTATGGTAAAGATTAAAAATTGTATATTTGCCTTGTTTCGTTAATCTGTAATCTTTAATCTCCAGTCTTCCAAGCAAGATTGGAGATGAGTAGAATGTTAAAAGAAATAATCGTAAACGAGGATGAGTATGAATCACGCGCAGCTTTATTAGAAAACAAGGTTTTATCAGAGCTTTTCATAGAAAGGAAAGGGGAACGGTATATCCTTGGAAACATCTACAAAGGGAAAGTAACCAGTGTCCTTCCGGGAATGCAAGCGGCATTTGTTGATATTGGTCTGGCTAGAAACGCTTTTCTTCACGTATCTGACATAGCCCATCACCTTGAGGAATACGATGAATTTGAAGTCAATAATGATAATAACGACAACGAGGAAACAAAAGCATCTACAAGAAAACAAGGTGAACACAAGAAAAGTGAACAGCCATCTATCAGGGACTTACTTAAAAAAGGTCAAGAAATACTTGTACAGATTGATAAAGAACCTATGGACACCAAAGGTCCCAGAGTTACTGCGTACATCACGCTTCCCGGACGCTATCTGGTTTACATGCCAACAGTAGATCACATAGGGGTTTCGAGGAAGATTGAAAATGAAGCCGAGAGACAAAGATTGAAAGAGATTATGGAACGTCTGCGCCCTAACAAAGGTCATGGCTTCATAGTCAGAACAGCCGCAGAGGGGAAGGGCGAAGAAGAGTTTAAGGCTGATATAAAATTCCTTGCCGAACACTGGGAACAGATCAATAAACGTTCACTGAATGCTTCAGCGCCATGCCTGATCCACGAGGACCTTGGACTCATCTTCAAAGTCATACGTGACGTATTCACTCAGGAAGTATCGCAATTTATCGTTGACTCAAAGGATGGATATGATAGAATTCTTGCATTTCTGGATTCACTTTTGCCTGCACTGAAGTCAAAGGTAAAGCTATATGATAAGGATGAACCTATATTCGAGGCTTATTCCATAGAGAAGCAGATTAAGAAGGCTTTACGTCAGAAAATCTGGCTCAAGTCTGGCGGACACATAGTCATCAACCAGACGGAAGCTCTCGTATCCATTGACGTCAATACGGGTAAATACGTCGGCAAAGAAAATGCGGATGATACTATATTAAAGACTAACATGGAAGCGACGGGTGAGATCGCCAGACAGATTCGCCTGAGAGATATGGGTGGTATTATAATCATTGACTTCATTGATATGGATAAAGAGGATCACAAGACAAAGGTTCTGAAGTCTATGGAGGACGCCCTGAAACGTGATAGGTCAAGGACGAATATACTCCAGATCACTGAGCTTGGGCTGGTTGAAATGACGAGGCAGCGCACAAAACCAAGTCTTACCAGTATGCTCTGCCGTCCATGTCCTTATTGTCAGGGAGATGGCGTTGTCCTTTCGGAGGACTCAACGAGTATAAGCATCCTTCGTGATATAAAGATGATAGGCCGCAAATTCAACGAAAAACATATTAAAGTCATGGCAAGCTCACCAGTGGCTTTCAGCCTGATGGAAGAATTCAATCACAAGATAAAAGAGCTTGAAACCAGACTAAGGATGACTATTGATATAGAAGAGGACCTGGATTTACATATAGAAGATTACAGGGTCATCTCAATGAGAGATCAGCGAGAACTGTCATTGAGTGATAACATAAGCGAGAGGACGTGATATGGGACCGATAGCTTTTGCAAAACTGAGTGGAGCAGGAAACGATTTTGTGGTGATAGATAATCGCCAGAACGTCATTCCAGAGAATCAGGTTGAGTTTGTCAGTAAGGTCTGCGCCCGCCGTGTGTCTGTTGGAGCAGATGGCGTTTTGCTTGTGGAGAACTCTGACGTGGCGGATTTTAAGATGCGATATTTTAATTCCGATGGAGGCGAAGCAGAAACTTGCGGTAATGGCGCAAGATGCATCGCTAAATTCGCATATAACAAAGGGATTGCTTCTGACAAGATGACTTTTGAGACAAAGGCTGGATTATACAACGCAGAGATTATCGGCGACGCTGTTAAGCTAGGCATGAGTGATGCTACAGGCTTGCGTCTTAGCTTTCCGATTCGGTTGAGTGATGGATTACACACTATATCGTTTGTGAATACCGGTGTGCCTCACACTGTGTTTTTTGTGGATGATCTCGACGGCACCGACGTATTTAAGCTAGGCAGAGAAACACGTTACCATAAGGATTTTGAGCCTAAAGGGACAAATGCTAACTTCATCAAGGTTAAAGATAAAAGCAATATTGACATCCGAACCTACGAGCGGGGTGTTGAGGATGAAACGCTTGCGTGTGGAACCGGGGGCATCGCTTCTGCAATAGCTGCGTCTGCTTTGGGAATAACTGTCTCCCCTGTTACAATGCACACACGAGGCGGTTTTCCATTGAAGATACACTTTAAGCAGGATTCAGACGGTGCAAAAGAGGTTTATCTCGAAGGTGATGCTAGGATCATCTTTAAGGGTTATCTTCTCGAAGATGCTTGGAACTATTAATAATCTTTAAAAAATAGAACGCTGATTACGCTGATCGAGCGGATTTGCGCAGATTCAAAAAAATAATGAGTGATGAGTAATGTAATCGTTAAAAGATACAAAAAGTGCAATAAAGACAACCCCCTAACCCCCTTTATTAAGGGGGATTTGGATGACAACTTGACTTATTCCCCCTTATCAAAGGGGGTTAGGGGGTTGTGAAAAAAGCTAGATCACTATGTCAAAATGGCATTTTTTTACGATTACTTTAATACAAAAAGTTTTTTCTCCTCACTGATTATTCATTATCGCTCACTCATCACTAATTTATCCGCGTTGATCCGCTAAATCTGCACCATCCGCATTATATTTCTTAAAACTATACAATTTGAAGGGGACCATTATGGTTGATTGGGAAAATGGCAATCTTATAGACAATGGCGATTTCAGCAAAAGTAGCGATGGAACTATGCCCGACGGATGGGAGATTGTCTGCCCTAATCCTGCTCTCGCACCGATATTCAGACTGATTGATTTTCAAGGTAAATCCATACTGATGGCTACCGGCAATGGACGGCAGGAGTGCTTTGGATACGTTCGCCACACCGTTAATCTCGAACCAAACAAGACTTATCGCATGAGTGTCAGGCTGAAGTTTGATGGCATGGACGATCTCAATCGCCATACGGTTCACGGAGTCTTTGGAAGCTTCAATGATGGTATATTTGAATACAGCAGATATGGAGAGTGGGTCATTGGTGAAAACCGTTTCAAATCTCCAGAACAGGTAGGAAATAACGAGGTACGCCTGTATTTTCGATTCAGTCCTCACGGCAAAGTATGGTGGTATAACGTAGCGATTCAGGAATGTGAACCGATAGCGCCCCGTCCTGTCAAGATCGCTTGCAGTTGGGGAACGGGTGATTTGGCTTACTGGTCAAAGTGGTTAGATGTTGCGGGTGAAAAAAAGGTTGATGTTGCCTTGCTTCCTGAGATGTTCGATGGAAATAGTTATAAAGATGCTGAACCTGTTGACGGTAGATCAGGAAGTATGATGGCAGAAAAAGCTAATCGGTGGAAAATGTACGTCAGCGGATCGTTTTACGAAAAGCGTGATGATATTATTCTCAACTCCGCTCCATTATTTGACCGTGATGGAAAACTGGTTGGAATATACAGCAAGAATCAGCTTTATGATCCAGAGGAAGATGGAGGAGCGACACCGGGTATAGGTTTTCCTGTATTTGATACAGACTTTGGCAAAGTTGGGATCATCATCTGTTACGATAGTTGGTTTTCTGAACCTGTCCGATTGCTTGCGTATAAAGGTGCTGAGTTGATATTGTTTCCAAACGCTGGTTATTATATGAGCCTTATGCCTGCACGAACAGCAGATAATGGCGTATGGATAGCTGTCAGTAGTTTGAATTGCCCTGCGGGTATATGGGATTCTGGTGGTTGGATGGCTGGCGGAGATAAGCCCGATCCGACGATATACGTCCCGACATCAATAAGCGGATATGAGAAAGATGATTCAATGCGCATGATCATTGCCACAGTTGATCTTAGCATCAAATACAGTCCTCACTGGTGGGGCGGACCCATGTTGTCAGCGCCGGGCGGAAGACGAGTTCGTCAGACCCTTATCGTTCCAATCGAAGATGAGATTGCTCGTGAAGCTAAACGCTGGTGGATTGAATAGGATGGTTGTGTAATGAATAAGAAGCGTAATATCACTTCGGAGTTTTTATATGAAAAACGTTTATACTGCTATAATCAAAAAAGAAGATGATTGGTGGATCGGCTGGATTGAGGAAATTCCGGGAGTCAATGGACAGGAACTTACCCGTGAAGACTTGATAGAAAGCTTAAAAATCGCTTTACAAGAAGCCCTAGAATTCAATAGAGAAGATGCGGTAACTAATGCTGGGGATAACTATCAAAAAGAATTAATTATGTTATGAAGCGAAGCGAATTATTAAAGTATCTACGTTTACATGGGTGCGAATTGCTAAGGGAAGGCAGTCGTCATTCTTGGTGGTATAACCCGGTGCTAAATAAAAGGTCAGCAATTCCAAGACATAGCGAAATCAAGGATATTCTTGCGATAAAGATATGTAGGGACTTAGGAATACCAAAGATTAAATAGTCTTATTTTATCTATAAACCCTTAAAGAATATAGAGATTTACCTTTAATGTTGGTAATGCTAACTGTATGTATATGGAGGTGCGGTTATGTATTATCTGCTTGTAGTGTTGATTTTATTAACTCTGATTCTTGGTTATACCGTTACTAGATATGCTCAAGAGGGTAAGAAGCCTCCTCTGAATAATAGCAGGATTGCGGATAAATTCCTTGCTGGTTTAGCAGGAGGAACGGTTATTGCCCTTATACCAGCGTTTTTATTTTTGAATTACTATCCTACCGAGGGACAAAGTGATGGAAATTTGGAAGCGTTCGGGATTGCTCTTATGTATCTTCCTGTAGGTTACGCAATCGGTAGTGCTACTGGTGTTTACCTTGTTGGAAACAAGAGTAACGAAACAGGCTCTTTCTTAGCATCTCTGTGTGGTAGCTTGCTGGTAGGACTTGGGGTACTTGGGGCTATTTTCTTGTTTAGGGGTCTCTTGGGATTTATATCAGTAGTGTTTATACCAATAGTGTTGTTTGGTGAACCCATAGTCGCTATTATTATGTTTAATAGGACTCGCAAATACAAATCGTCCGCTACCCCCGGATGAAAATTGATTTTTTCATAAATATTGCACACTTAACCGGGTTTTAAATCCATCGTATGACAAATAAGGAGCGTGGTTAATAAAGACTATGGAATGATTAAATGGACTGCTGGTGGAGAAAATAATATCTTTAGAAAAATTAACACAAAGACACCAAGAAACACAAAGATCACAAAAGTTAGTGATAGAAAATCAGTAATTTTTATTTCTTTGTGTTTTTTGTTTTTTTGTGGTAAAATTTGATAGCGACAAAAGGATAAGGTTGTAAAAAGAATATCAAGCGTAGGGAGTGATTTATAATGAGATTCAAGGTAGTATTAGAACCTAGTGATGAAGGTGGTTATACTGTGTATGTACCTTCACTTCCCGGTTGCATCAGCGAAGGTGATACTTTTGAAGAATCTCTGGAAAATATTAAAAAAGCCATAGAGCTTTACCTTGAGCCTGTGGATGATGATTGGATCATTTAACTATGAAACTTACTTATACAATCGTTCTTTTGCCAGATTCAGAAGGTGGGTACGTTGTGGAAGTACCCGTTCTGCCAGGGTGCGTTACCTACGGGCATACTTTAGGTGAAGCACTCGTGATGGTTGAGGATGCTATTGGAGGTTATTTGTCTGTCCTGCAAGCAGACGGTGATCCTTTGCCGATGGAATTAAATATATGACTTGTAATCAAATCCCCTCTTCCCCCTTTAGTTAAAGGGGGAAATTCGCCTAAATTCCCCTCTTGAGAGGGGTTAGGGGGTGTGTTTCTTATAAAGATAACTTACATAGAGAAATTGATACAGGTGTTGCGGTAGGGGGTGAAGTATATACATGATTAATAAAGATATTGATCAAATCACGGAGCAAGACCTTCAGGAATTGATAAATAATGAGGTAATAGAAGCTAAAACCTTAGAATATAAGGGAGAATTGCCAGGGGGTACAAATTCCGAGAAAAAAGAGTTCCTTGCTGATGTGTCTTCTTTTGCAAATGCCAGTGGTGGTGATATTATATATGGAATCATCTCAGATAAAAGTACAGGCAAACCTTTGGAGTTGAAAGGTTTATCTATCACCAACGCAGATAACGAGATTTTGCGATTTGAAAATATAATCCGAGATGACATAGAACCGAGAATACCATCAATAAATACAAAATCTATTCAACTCACTAATTCGCAATATGCCATAATTATCAGGATATCAAGAAGTTGGAACAAGCCTCATCGCATTAAATTTCAAGATTATCATAAGTTCTATTCTAGGGCTTCAAATGGAAAATACCTTTTAGATGTTGGCGAATTGAGGACAATGTTCAATTTGTCAGAAACATTGGCAGAGAGAATAAGAAGATTCAGAGAAGATAGAATATCAAGTATAATTGCAGATGAAACCTATATTCCTTTAGGCGAAAATCCCAAGATTGTTCTCCACTTAATTCCATTGATCTCGTTTGAGCTTGGTCAAAGGTATGATATAAACATAGTTGAAAGAGATCTGAGAAAAATGAAGCCAACAGGGATTAGTGAATGGGATGGGAGATACAACTTGGATGGTTTCTTAACGTATTATTATCCTAAGAAAGGTGCTTTTGGATCTTATACACAACTTTTTAGAAATGGGATCATCGAAGCTGTAAATGGACGAATAATACCTTACACACAAAATAAAGTACTACTATGTACTTATTATGAAAGAGAACTAATCATATCACTCAAAGAATATCTTTCTCTCATGAAAGAATTACTTATCGAACCACCGATTCTCCTCTTTCTATCGTTACTAAGTGATATCAGATAAATTTCTGGACAATAACCCATGAAAATGGTATCCTGCTCTCATCAAAAAGATTTTTGGAGGGCAGAATACATGAAACAAATAGATTATGTTCACTCTCTATCAGAA